>OJMA01000020.1_pt1 | contig 136199 bp, 81 predicted proteins | sample 1596921 | NCBI WGS metagenome assembly OJMA01 (sample SAMEA3904682, study PRJEB24821) | metagenome | biome: Builtin; feature: hospital; material: surface | place: USA | collected 2013-06-06
TGTCCTTGCAGCAATCCGATGGAAGGCAACTCTTGCCATCTTCGTCCTGGCAGCAGACGACAAGGCGGCAACTCTTACCGTCCTTGTCCTTGCAGCAAGCATTCATTTGTGCAGGATAAGGGCATTTGCTCGTGGATGGCACGCAATAGCATTCATTGTCGTCCTGGCAGCAGTCTATCTTGTCCGATGGACAGACACAGCTCGCAGGCACAGGGCGGCAGTCGCACGACTGTTCACTCTTGCAGCAATTGGTCTTGGATGGTGGACAAGCGCAGTTATTCATCATAGTAGAGTATAATGGTAGATGCAAAGTACGGCAAAGGGGCGCAGTCTTTATAGCTTAGCAGCATCCCGTCGTGTGGCAAATGCGCGGTTTTTGCCTCCAATCATGACATCGGTCAGAAAAAAACGAAGTCAAAAAGAATTGAGGGAATTTTGCTATTCGCCGATGACATAAGCGCCGAGCGACATACATAGTTTACATACGAATTATTTTCTCATGTGTCACGAACGATGCCATGAATCCATGTGGATACGGCCGATGAAAACCAGCCAGTCTGAGCAAGAATCGGGACAAGGATCGCCAAGAGCATCGCCGGAATCCAGAACCAAACCAGCATACGATCATCATAAACACCCTGGCGAGTGCGGAGGACTGTTTCCGCCCCTGCACCTTGCTGGTCCTTGGGCTCATCCATGCTGTCCCACCGACGCTGTCGCGCGAGGCGAGCATTGCGTCGGCCCCTTCGGAGGAGCTTGAGCTCGCGTTCGAGGTTTCCATCCATGACCGAGGAATTTTGTGTCTGTGCATTCTCCAAAGCAGAAGGAAAGCTGATAAGCTTTTCGCCGTCAATGTACTTGGACGATCCAGGCTCCCCGTGCTGCGTTGTAGCCTCGTCATACGTCGGCGGCGGTGAATGAATCGGCCCAGGCGACTTGACCTCTGAGTCCCATGGCGCTTTCGGGGTGCTTGTAGGTGATTTGGGCTGGAATGATGGTGCAGAATCTAAGACACGTTTGTCCTCTTCAGATTCTTCCGTATGGTGAATGTGATTGACCGGACCTGCTGTGCGGGCCACGTCGGCAAATGTGATCCATTCCTCCTCTGTCTCTGAGTCGTCATCCTCATCTGACGTCTCGTCGCCGTAATCAGCATAGCTTGGATCATGATCCTCTCCGGCTGAATCAGCCAACATGCGTTCAACGTCAATTTTCTCTGAACGATGCGCCACTTCGATCGGGATAAGGCCTTCGTTGTTTGCATCATAGATATCCGCGCCATGCTGGAGAAGCAACTTGGTTACTTCCATCCAGCCATGCAAAGCAGCAAAATGCAGGGCCGTGTAGCCATTTGCATCACGGGCATGAATGGGGCATCCACGGCGAAGCAAATCCAGGACAAGGCGATGAAAGTTGTGTATCACAGCGAGATGCAAGAGGGTGTGGCCATTTCTATTACATGCATGGATGGGATTGCATGGAGGTCGCTGCTGATCCGGTAGGTCATTGAGATCAACGTCTAGCAGCTTCAAAAGGCCCAACAAAGAGTCTTGCACACTTGGGATACGCGAGTCTGGCGTGAGACGCAAGCACGAAGACAGTAGGTCGATAGGGTGTTGCGTCTTTGAAGACTGAGTCGGGACCGTCGAAGCGGAGCCTGCCGCATCCGAGCCGCCTTGGCAAGTCGAGACGATTCGCATGGCAATGTCGCGCGCTGAAGCCACTTGCCCCGTCATTTGCATTCCGACGACCTGGAGAGCCAGCTCCATGAGGGCGCGGTCTGTCGTGTCGATGTACGTGAAGATTTGAATAGGATGTCCACTCTGCAGCTCGATTAAAGACGAAGTTGCTGAATCTTGAATTCGCACAATCACTGGGCCTGGGCGGAAGCTGGGCGGCAGGATACACACAAGCGTCGTAGGCGACCACACACGTGTTGATGTGCTTGGCATGTCACCAAACACACATTGAAGTCCCTCGCGGAAATTCGCGCCCAGGATGGTGATTTCCACTCCGCCTGTGGTAGGGCCTTCGACAGGCACGAGTTTGGTGATGCGCGGCACCGGTGCACTCATATCCAGGTCGTCTGAGGGCAAAGTTAGCGGTGGGAATAAATTGGAAGGGGCCGTTACTTGCAGCGGACTTGGTACCGTAGTGTCATGCATCAATGGTATGCTGGATACCGGCTCATCGGCCGATGGCGGCGACATGCTATTGACCCATGACATGCTGATATGGTCATTCAGAGGGAATGACAAGTGTGAAGATGCCGAATCCATGTGCATGACAGGCGATGGTGAAGGAAGGAAGGCTGAAGGCTGCGGCGTTTCGCGTACGGAAGAGCGCCGGAGACGCTCATCATAAGGCTTGGCTCGCTCGCGCAGACGCGGAGGGGAGAATGTCTCATCTTGTATACCAGAGCGCAGACGTGCTTCAGCCATACGAGACATGCTCACTGAATTCGACATGGACTTGTGATCGTCCATGATCATAATAGGCGGCGTGCTACCCGTCGCAATAAAGTCGCCCTTGTGGTTGCGCAGTGTGAAAACAATGTGGAAACCAACCTTTTCGCGATGATGGCGGCAGTAGCACGTAATACGTGTTGACAAGATGACTTCGCCATCATGAAAGTCGATATAATCGCCACAGTTAAAAAGGACGGCATGCTTACGCTCCTCTTCCTCGAGACGAGTTACGGCGAGGGACAAGGCGTCCGGCGCATGTGGGTTAATGCCCATCGCAGTCATCTCCTCCTCGGTAGGGTAAGCATTCAGCACGGCGGCACGACTCTTTTTGCGATGTGCTCGCTTACGCTCGCGCTCACGGCAGCTATCACACACATACACACGTGCATGAGGCGGCGTCGCATTGATGACATCGGCTTCAAGCATGAGAGTCGACTCAGGTGGGACGCATGTTTTTTGGTGCTTGCGCGACTTGCGCTTGGTGCCACTCAGAGGCGGTACTTTGATGTGCGTGAATGAGCCTATGCGCTCGTATTCAACATGGCCGTCAGTTTGTTGGACGGGATGCACAAGCTCGATGCGCATACGAATTTGCGTTTCGACACGCGACTTGGCGCCGGCTGCTGGCAATCCATTGACAAGGATCTTCATGTCTGATGGTAGGTTCTCGCGGTCGGGCCAAATGGCTCGAGTCGACATGAGCGAGAGTGAGGTGGTATCTGTTGCCGATGACGGCATATGAGGTGGCGATTGAACCAGCAACCGCTTATCGTTCTTCTCGATCATGGCAGGAGCAATGCTATTCGTGTCAGAGGTATGATGTGGTGAGCTCGAGAACGACGACATGGGCTTCATGGCGGTCGCATGATTCGAAAAGGGCGCATCAGAGCTCGTCATAGGCTGTAGGGAAGAATGGTCGGGCGACATCAATTTTTCGTCATGCACCTCGGTATGTGTTGTCGAGAGTGCTGTTTCCATGGGCAAAGCGGTGACGTGCTCCCGAATCTGGGATGGTGGAAATTGCTCGGCATCGTATGCCTCTTTGTGATTGGGGTGAGGTGCACTTAAATGTTGTGCCACACCCGTCATTTTGAGCTCGTCCGACACCTTGGGTACGAATGCAGCGCAAGGTGTGTTGGCAGGCCAATCGCAGTAGAGGGCGTCGTTAGCAGTGCCTCCTACAGCTGCGTTGATACTTTTTGAGCGAAAGTCGTGCACTTGTTCAATGGCAGAAAGACACGCCGGGTCCTCGTTGTCAAGATAGGATTCGGGCGAGCTTTCTGACGTGAGACTGGGTGGCGTTGTGATACTGCTACTGTCTGTGAAACGAGCGGAAGCACGATCTTGTGGTGCTGTAAACGTAGGAAATACTGTGCCGTAGTTTCCAGAGTGGTCAAGGTCTTCCATCGTTCAAAGCATGAGAAAACGACTTTTCGTGCCCTACGATGAGCCGTTTTGCACGCGTTATCACAGTAGATCTGGTGACGGCTTTGCCCACCGTAGCGGAGAATCGAAAAATCCAATCATTGGGGTTAGCTATGCACCCGATCATATGCGGACATGCATATCCCCAACGATTGACGCTCAACGGCTGAGAGCGTCTGTCGGCCGAAAGTGTCGAGGCCGCGGTCCAGTTCCGTACAGACATGTGGGCAGAGAGTCAGCATGACAAAAAGATAGTTCGTACATGACCAATGGTGGCATAAGCGTTACGCATGGGCGAGTCCCCCCGAATTCAATGATTTCCACAAGATCGCCTGGTGAGATCTATTTCTGACTAAAGTGTGCAGGCGTCGAACTAGGAGACAAAGATCGAGACAATGAACGCGGATGTGGTGCACCCTGAAACTCTAGCCATCCGTAAGCAGACATGAAAATAGCGCGCCCGCTTAATTACAGCACGTGTTTGGTGAAATGGGGGAGTATGATCTACAAATTCTGCAGTGGGGTGCTCTATTCTGCAGATCAATTTGGCGCTCCAGCTTTTTTTCAGGGTGTGAACTCAGCAGATTCGAGGGTGTTCATTATCTACTCTGTACTGAGAGTCGTGCAGACTGAAAAAAGAGCATTGTCTATAAATACCGTAGTTTAGTCTCCCCATTTCCCCCACCGACTTCGTCAAGGAATTCTCTCACCTGTCGCATCCACCTCAAGACATCAACACCACTTTGATACCATGCGTTCAGCCTTTATTGCATCGATCTTTGCCCTGGCCGCCTCGACTGTGCTTGCGGCCCCTGCTAAGCGCGAGTTTCACAACCGTGCGGCCAAGCTCTCGTGGTACGCTGGTTATATGATGGACGAACCTTATTGTGGTGGCGCTCCTCCTTCGGATGACGACATGGTGGTGGCTACGAGCTTCGACATGCCATACAAGTGTGGCGACAAGCTCACGTTTGAGTACTACGGCAACCACGCCACCGTTACGGTGCGCGACCGGTGCGAGACTTGCCACGGCGAGTGGTTTGACCTGAGTAAGGGCGCCTTTGCCGCTCTCACGGATCTCGAAGTGGGTATCCTCGAGAACGTGGACTACTGGAGCCACTAATTGGGTGCTCCAAAAAAAAAAAATACGCAATACGTTGATGTGGATGACGCAGGACGTCTGTGCTCGTTGTCTCCGTGAGTACGAGCCAAAAAAGCGCGTTTTGTTTTTTCGCAATCGTTATGATCAAGGGAATTAGTTATGGGAATCAAGTCAAGGTTTATGCATGTCCGTCCGTTACCTCGTAGTGTTATGTCTATGATAGAAATGGAATGGTGATACGAAGAATTTGAGTGAGTGTTGCACGTGACAATGTTGAGCAGGGGTGTGACGCGTGGGCCGTAGGTGTTGCTGTGGACTATGGATCGGGACGAGGAAGCCGTTCACCGGATGCCTGTGGCAACGGGCCCGAGCATCGTGACTGGTGCTCACGAGGTGCCTGACATGGCGAGTGGTATTCCGAGCACAGACGCGTCTGAGCCTGAGGTGCCACCCGAGACGTTGGCCCGCACGGCCTCGGTCAGCGCAGATGCAGGACACGATGTGGCGACAGGCCTTGCTCAGCCTAACCGACTGCAGCTTATTGACGAGGACCAGCACTTTTCGGGTGCTTTGTTCCACGACCACCTGAGCCAATGGGGTATGTTGGAGGCCGGCTTTGGGTACGATATCTGCGCGGTGCTTGGCTCTCAGTCGACGGGTAAATCGACGCTCCTGAACCGGTTGTTTGGGACCAACTTTGATGTGATGGATGATCGTGCACGACAGCAGACGACGAAGGGTATCTGGCTGTGTCGTGGCATGGACCGTAATGTGCTCGTGATGGATGTCGAGGGCACGGATGGTCGCGAGCGAGGTGAGGACCAGGACTTTGAGCGCAAGTCGGCGCTCTTTTCTCTCGCGACAGCCGAGTGCGTCATTGTGAACATGTGGGAGAATCAGGTGGGCCTGTTTCAAGGCGCCAATATGGGCCTCCTCAAGACGGTGTTGGACGTGAATTTGACGCTCTTCCAGGTCGGACGTGCACGCGCCGGTGCGCCGAAGGAGAAAACGCTGTTGCTCTTTGTGATCCGTGACTATATCGGTACAACGCCGCTGGCCAACTTGGAGTCGACGATCCGAGCGGACCTGCAGCGGATCTGGGCGAGCTTGACCAAGCCTGAGGCTCTGGTAGGCGCGGAACTGGCCGATTTCTTCGACGTGAGTTTTTCTGCCCTACCCCACAAGGTGCTGCAGGCGAAGGAGTTTGATGAAGGCATCGCACAGCTGCAGCGCCGCTTTATTGACCGCAGCGACCCCCAGTACGTGTTTCAGACCGAGTACCACAAGCGGATTCCCATTGATGGTCTGCCACACTACCTCGAGAGCGTGTGGGAGCAAATTCTGCAGAACAAGGACTTGGATCTGCCGACGCAGCAAGAGCTGCTTGCCCAGTTCCGCTGTGACGAGATTGCGGCTGCCGCTGCCGCTGCCTTTGCCGCTGCGATGACGGCGTTGCGTTCGGCGCTGGATGCCGGCCAGGTGCTCGCGACGCTCGGGGTGGATATGGCGTCGCATCGTGCCGAGGCACTAGCGGTGTTTGACAAGGACGCAAGTCGGTACCACCGCGGCGTCTATGCGCGCAAGCGGGCGGATTTGCTGTTGCAGCTCAATGCGGTGCTGCTGCCCTTCTTCCTCGCGCAGCTAAAAAATCTGCACACGAAGCTGGCCTCGGCGTTTCAGCAAGCGATGCAGGAGGGCACGCGGGGTGCGTCGTACGATTTTGGCAGGCTGGTCGAAGAGCATGTGGCGCACGCGCTGGCAGCCTTTGATGCGGAGACGCAGCGGCTGGTGCTGCCTGATACGGACTGGAGCGTGAGTGAGGAGCGCATGCACCTTGAGGAGGACTTGCGAGCCGTCGCGCGTACGCTGCGTGCCGACGAGACGCAAAAACTGGCTGTGCGCCTGGAAAAAGATATACGCCGGCACCTGGCTGAGCCCATTGAGGCTGCGTTGTCTGAGCCTGATGCTGGCATGTGGGATCGCGTGCTGGGTGTGTGGCGTGATGCGTGTGACAGAGCTGCTGCCCTGTACCGCGAGCGAGCGGCGCATCTCAACACGACGCCGGACGAGGATGCCGCGACGGTGGGGCGTCTGCACATGGTGGCCTGGCGTGCGTTGCTGGACCGGGTGCAGGAGAGCACGTCCGAGACGGTGCTGGCGTCGCGCCTGCGTGCGTTTTTTGAGGACCGCTTCCGCTACGATGCGAGTGGTGTGCCGCGGGTGTGGAAGCCGAGTGATGACATGGACGATGCGTTTGTGCAAGCGCGTGATGCGACGTTGGCGCTCATTCCACTGTATGCCACGATGCAGCCAGAGACGCCGCCCACGGTGGCGGGTGATGAAGATACGCCGTCGTGGGACGAAGCGCGCCGCGTCCTGTCGGAGCGGCGGTGTGCCGAGCTGGGCCGTCGTTTCCGCCGTGATGCAGACGCAGCGTACGTCGAGGCCAAGCGCGGCACGGTGTCGAGCATGACGCAAGTGCCGTGGTGGATGTATGTCGTGCTCATTGTGCTTGGATGGAACGAGGCCATGGCTGTGTTGCACAGCCCCGTGTACTTTACGCTGCTGTGCATGGTGCTGGCGAGCGCCTACGTCGTGTGGCGCATGAACCTGGCCGGGCCCATGCTGACCGTCACGACGCACATGGCGAGGGAGCTGCGTGCGTTGGGAGAGCAGCAGCTCCGCGTGTACCTGGACGCCCCAAGCGCCGCGCACCCAGCTGCACCGGCGACCGAGGCCCGGCCGGCCGTGTCGGAGAGCGCCGAGCCGCGCCTGCCTGCCTCGTTCTAACGTAACGCAAATAGGATGTCATGCCTATGGTCGTCAGGTATATACTTAGGAGCGACTCGCACCGCGATGGCCGCCACGGCCGCCGCGGTGTCCGCCGCCCGCCGCGTGTCCGGGTCGGCGCTTTTCAATCAGCACCGTCGCTGCGCCGACGCGCACGCCATTCTGCGAGCTGCTCGTCTGGATCGCGCGGCGCGCCTTGTCTGCGTCGACAAACTCGGCAAACGCAAAGCCCTTGGCCGCATTCAGCTGGCACTCCTTCAGCGCGCCAAACTGAGCCTCGAGCGACTGGCGCAACTCGTCCTGCGCCACGCCCGCCGCATTCTTGATGAACACGTGACCTTGTTGGCCACGAGCGGGGGGCGCGGCGGGCTTGGCGGGCGCCGAGGCCGGCTTGGCCTCGGGGGCGGCCGCCGCCGTGGACGTCGCCTGGGCCCCGGCCTCGGATGAGCCACGCGCCTCGGAAGCCGTGTGGCCCCAGCGGTTCGCGCCCCTCGCGGCGAGGTTGGCCCACGTCTTGGGCGGCGCGGCCGGGGCCTCTTTGGGCTCGGCGTGGGCCGCGGGCTCGGCCGGCGCAGGCGCGGCGGGCTTCGCCTCGTCCTTCGCGGGAGCGGCGTGCTGCGACGCCTCGGTCGCTTCACGCGCAGCGGGCGTGTCAGCGACACTGACGGGCGCCGCTTCATCCGCCTGGGGCTCGTCCTCGCGCGCCTCGTCCTTCTCGTCGTCATCGTCCTTCAGGTAGCGGAAGATGTCATTCAGGACGTAAAAGCCATTCGGCTGCTGCGCCAGGAAAAAGGTCTGGGCAAACTTGCGCCACTTGCCGCCCTTGTTCGACATCTCGCCCAGCACCTGGATCACGATGCCGCCGTCGGCGGACGACTGGCTGTCGACATTCGACACGTACACCTTGGTATCTTCGAAGCCGATCGTATTCACCCGCTCGTGGATCGCCTGTTGGCCCACACTGGGCGTGATGTCTTCGTTTTCAGTGCCATGCACCATCGTGCTTTTCTTCGTGTAGAAGCAGTGGAGACGCGAAGGGTCCTTGTTCATGAACGTATAGTACTGGGGCACAAAGAGCCATCCCACTTCTGACGCCTTGTTCGGCACGGGTGTGCCATTGGCTTGCGTGCTAGTCGATTGAGACATGCTATCCGTCGTCGGTCGTTGGGTGCAAGAGCTTCTCGTCGTCGTTCGCTGCCTCCGTGTCACGCTGGACACACAGCCAGCGAACCACGGCCCTTCTGTGTCACGTGATATAGCACGGTAGACCTACTTACACTGTCGCGCAAATCTCGGCGGCCTTTTCCAGCGCGCCGATCATTTTGACGCACTCGCGGCGACGCGCCACGACGTGGTCTGATTCCTTCATAAGCTCCTTCAGAATGTCTTGCTGGTAGAGAGACTGGAGCAATTCGCGCTGCATCGACTCCTTCGCAAAGTTGACGAGGTTCAGCATGATCGCCTTCGGCACCATATCGATGATCGTGCGCTTGGTAATGTTATAGTACGACGAAATCAACAGCTTGATGACATCCGTTTCGATCGCCTCGCGGTCCGTCAGCGAGCCCGTCGCCTTGAGACTGGGAGGTGGCGGCTCCATCATGCTCTTTTTGGCCTTGTTCTTGTTCGGGAAAAAGCTGCCAAAGAAGCCCGTCGACTCCTTGATGTCCACGTCCAGATCCTTGTTGTTGTTCAGCACCGAGCTCGGCACGGTCTTGCCGCCGCGGATCTCGGTACCGGACGTAGCTGTCGAATGCGACTGCGCGGCCATGTGTCGCTCCGTCACAATCGACACGGCGCGGTGGCCCGACAAAAAGTCGGGGTGACCCGTGTTGAGATAGCACGCCTCAGCAGCCACAATATCGGCCACCAGCTTCGTCGTCGGTGCCATGCACCGCTTAAAGAAGTGAATGACAACCGAGTTGAAGCGCTCACGCAGCGCAGGGAAGCGGCGGAACTGGGTGTTCTTCGCAATGAGCTGGGACAGTATCCGCACCAACTCGTCATACACAAGCGAGCAGCATTTGAGACTCGGCTCCTCCAGGCGCCGAATCTGCTGCTTCACAATGACCTCGAAGGCTGATGTCGTCACAAACAGAGCGGGCGACGATCCAGACGAATTGTATAGAATCGTGCGGATATCCGTGTCCTTCACCGAGTCGAACGGATCGATGCTTTTAACACCACTGCTAAACAGCTCGTGGAACACAAAACTTATGCGAGCGCCTCCTGCCAGCTCATTCACACTCAGGTCGTTACTGTTGCCATCAATCACTTGCCGGAAGTCGTTACAAAAGTCAGTTATGATCGTGAGCACGGCATTGCTAGCGTTCGCATCGCCCATAGCACCACCCAATGACGCCAACTCCAGCTCAAACTTTTTCAGCTGTGCCTGGATCCGTGTCTTGATGTCTGGCAGCGTGTTGCGGATATGGTGCATGAGAATCGTGCTCAGCTTACGCGCCAGGAAGGGCGTACCGCAGAACTGCGCCTTGGAGCTGTAGCTCGGGTGGTTCGCAAAAAACTCGTGCTCAGCATCCAGAGCGGCGGCCACCGTCTTTTTCGTGTCAATGTCGCGCTGTCCGCGGTTCACAACAGGCACGTAGCCAAGGCGCAGTGGAATCACGCGGCCGGCAAGGATATCGACGACATCCGTGCCCTCGTCCATCAAGTCCACCTTGGTCAGCACACCCACCGTGCGACTGCCATCGATGTCCACTTCAGACGCGAGCTTCAGACCATCCGAGTTTGCCAGGTCCGTGTTGGCGGCCGTCACCGCCAGAATGATCGCGTTCGGCTTGGAGATGTACTTGAGCAGCATATCCCGGATTTGCCGCTCAATGTCCTTTGGCTGGTCACCTACCGGGTTCTTGGTCAGACCTGGTAGGTCGACGAGCGTAAGTGTAAGTACGTGGGGGGAGTAAATCCGCAGGTTGATGGGCTGTGCGCTGATGCCGGCATTTTTGCCGGTTTTGAGCTCCGTGTCACGCACAATTTCGTCGCGAATGCGCTGGAAATCGTGGAACTTTTCGCCTGGTAGGTGCAGAAACTCGCCCCATTCGTGTGGGTTGGTCTGGCCCGTCGGCTCGCCTACCTCGCCTGATTCAGGCATGCGATTGATGAGCTGCAATATCAGCGGCCTGCGAGTCACGATGCCCGTACCGCGCGGGAGAAAGTCACGGCCTACAATATTTTCGAGCACACTGCTCTTGCCGGACGACTGACTGCCCAGCACGGTGATCTGCGGCAGGTCGATCGGGTTCTGGATGCCAACGTCATTGAATGCATCTTGGAGCTGTCGAGTAAGCTTGCTTCGAGCATACCTTATTGACGAGTTCTTTAAGGGTAGTTAGCTCGGATCCCAACAGGTATACGTACTGATGAGCGATTGGTCCATCGTGTCGCACCAAGATCGTCGTCGTCGTCAATCGCCACCCGTGTGTCGTGGCAGGCATACATAATTCCATCCTGGATGGGAAGTAAGCACTAGGCCCCTGCGTCGGCCTCCACACAACGCGCGTCGCCTGGATGCCAGCGCTGTTGGATGCCCACTGCCACCCGGCAGAGGAGGTGCGTGGTGCGGGCGCAGAAGCTGTGGATGCCTGGGTCAGGGCAGCGGGGGACGTACCTTTGCAGCAAGTGTGGGCTATGTCGACGGACGTGCACGACCAGCCGCTAGTGGCGCGACTCGCCGACGCTTGGCCGGATAAGGTCGTTCCGTGCTTTGGCTTTCATCCTTGGGTGGCTCATACGATATCCCTCGGCGACGTGCAGGATGCACGATCGCATTATGCGGCGCTTTTTGGGTCAGACGATGATGTCTTCTCGCAATTCCCACCACCCTTACCCCTTCGTGAGGCAATTGCGCGTCTGGAAGCGTACCTCGTTGCCTACCCCCAGGCGCTCGTAGGTGAAGTCGGTGTGGATCGCAGTTTTCGGATACGCGAGCCAGGACGTGGTCTTACGCGGTGGCAGACGCCGCTTGAGCACCAAATCGCCGTGCTGGACGCGCAGGTGCAGCTTGCATGCCGCTACCAACGGAGCGTGAGCATGCACAGTGTGCGTGCGGCGGGCGTGACGGTGGCCTGGTTGGAGCGCATGAAGGCGAGCGTGGCTGGCTTTGGAGAGATCAACATAGATCTGCACAGCTGTACGCTGAGCCCCGAGACGATTCGGCTGGTCCAACAGGGGCATCCGAACATCTTTGTCTCCTTCTCGACGGCCGTGAATCTACGAGCAGGCCGAGAGCGTCTTTGTGAGCAAATCCGTGCTTGTGATCCTGAGCGCCTCCTGTGTGAGTCGGACTGGCATGCATGGGATGAGCTGGCGTCGCGGACGAACGACATGGTGCAATGTGTGGTCGAAGTGCACGGCCACGACATGCCTGAGCGCATGTTGCGCTGTTCGTATGCGTTTACCAAAAGAAGGTATGTTTCACACTATGATATGCGCACGCCTTATAGGGTATAGAACACGGCAACTAGTGCGACGACTCTGACTCTGACGCGACGGGCACGGCGGCTGGCACGGCGGGTCCCAGCGGGCCGCGGTGGCGAAGAGCCCAGTTGCGTGCGTAAATGCTGGCCTTGAGGAACTTTTTGCTGGCGTATTTTTTGTAGACAAATTGCTCCTCAAAGCCGGGCTCCATGAGTTTCTCGAGGAGCAGGTTGGCGCCAGGCAGCAGCTGGGCCTCGGTAAAGCGAGAGTAATAAACGAAGGCATCGTCCCAAATACCACCGAGCATGCGCTTGGCCAAAAACATACCGATCGCAGCGATCATACTTGGGCGTAGACGAAGAAACAGATGGTTGAGGAGCGTGACTTCCATTAAGCATTTGCATAGCGTTCGGGTTTGAATGTCATAGTCGTCGGCCTTCGAGATGCGGCGGACCCACGAATAGGGCGAGCAATATGTTGAGATGTTAAAATCGAGCGTCGATAGCACAATGCGCTCGCCCTTGAGAATCTCTTCGCGAGAGTAGCCGCCATCTGTCATGTAGACAAACTCTTCGACACTCGGCGCGATAATCTCCTCATACTTGGCGGCAATAAACATGGCCGTCACACCCACGAGCTGGAGCTTGGCGAGACTCACAATCCTAGCGCTGAGGAACCGGTCAATCAGATTCACGGCGATCCACAGCGTCTCAGGCAGCATGTGGTAGCGCATGTGTACCTGCAGGAGCCAGTCAATGAGTGTGGCGCGCATATGCCACTGCACTTCGTCCTGAAAGTCCATATAGCTGGGATTGGCCATGGATTCACGCTCCATGCACGCCATGTAGTCAAAAATATCCTGTGCGTATTCGGCGACCATGGAGATATCGCGCGCCTCCTCTGTATCCAGTCCAAGACGCATCATCTCATCATCATGCGCTGCGGCCTGCGCACTGAGCTGGCCATGCCGCACGAGATCCTGGCGCTCGGCCTGCGCAGCGAGCGCCTGCGGCACGAGGACCTGTATTTCGAAGCGGTCACACATATCGAGCATGCGGCGCTGCTCGACAATATCGTGCTCGAGCGTCAGCGTCACGATGCCGGCCGGGTCGAGGTCCATTTCCAGCTCGGCGAGTAGTTCGCTGTCTTCCGATTGTCCGCTCCGCGAGGATAGGCGCGATGGCGAAACAAGCTCGTCGGGGGAGCGGGAGGTATCGGCCACAGACGCCGCGCCTGGCGCATAAGTAGAGGTATCAGTACTCATCGAGACGTCGCTCGACGTGGCCCGAACGGGCAGAGCAATCGGGGGCGCGAGAGGAAGGGCGACGGGTGCGGGCAGTGGTGCCGACAGGGTAGTCGACACAGGCGGCACCAAAGCGACAGGTGGCGCGGCACGAGCAACGGGTGGTGCGGGTCGTGGTGCGGGGGCAGGCGGCTGCGTGGCGGGACGTGCAGCGAGCGGAGCTGTCGATGCTGGCTTGGTGAGCGGAGGCCGAAAATGCGGGTGCATGACATGCTGGCCTGGTACATGCGAAGGACGATATGGTTCCCTGTTGCTCACATCAACGAGGGCGGGGCGCGGCGCCCTCTGGCCGCCATGCTGCTGCACCTTGGTCGGTGGCAACTTGAGCGAGGGCGGCTGTCCGGTGAGGTGTAGCGGCCGTGCACCAAACTGGCACGAATGGTCCATAACGAATGTGCTGGGGAATATGCGTGCGTGTCCACCACCAGCAGTACGATACGAAACAAACGAGTGCGGATGGAAGGGGACGGTATACAGGAGAGAGGGAGGTGGTGATTGTTACGCGTGCTTGCCTGCCTGGGAAAAAACAAGGCTCACCTGGTGGATGCCGCCCGACCGACGGCCATGCAGTTCGCCACGCGCGAATTGTGCGCCAAGAGAGAAAAGAATGTTGGATCCACGTCCAAGCAGCGTCGACGCTCGCCTCAGTTTGTGACACATACGAGCCGCGCAGTCCAATCGACCAGCCAGGCCCCACGCGCGCAAGGGCAGGAGTGCATCACATGCATAGGCCCAGTCGATATGCCCCTATTCAACGCGCTTACGCACACAAGCATGTGATATCTATGGGCACGAGGGGACACATCTTGGTTGGCCGCACCCTGATATGCATAACCCATGCGCGCCATGCAGTCTGTGCACACGCCGCGTCCACAAGGCCTACGGCCGCGCATGGCACGCACGCGTATCACGTGAGATACGACTCCACATACCACCATCGTCCTCGTGTCTCACGTCATGGCCGTCACGCAGGGGCACGCTGCCCCACCGCGCCTACGTGCTCGCAAGCCCGGGAGCAGAACCGACGTGGATCATGCTGCTCAGCATGATCGACGCGCGTGGATCGCACAGCAGCGCAAGAACCGGCGTCTTCTGGCTTGGGGCGCCGCGCTCTTCCCCACTGACCGCAGTGAGGCTCTCGCTACACGCGTAACAGCAGGGCCCACGAAAGAGTCCGACATTGAGCGCGTCATGCTCCAGTCCGTGTCAGATGCGCAGGCGCCGCACGTCGCTGCCGAGCGCGACCTGTCCCGTACGAGCCCTGGCGTACGCCGTTTGCTGTCCCAGCGCCGCGGCGCCAATGCCTTGCTGGACGAGGCAGCCTCTCTCGGCCAGCTGGCCACGATGCCCTCCTTCGCGCTCGGCCCGTCGCGGTACCCATGCCGCCCCCTGTGCGACGTGTGTGGGTACTGGGGGCAAGTCACGTGCATGGTGTGTGGAGAAGCGCTGTGCTCGCGTTCGTGCCGCCAAACGCATCTGGAGACGCGGTGCGAGAAGCATGCTTAGGACATGCCCTGCGTAAACGTGTCGCTATGAGAGAGCCACCACTGCATGGCCTCGAGACGTGTGGATGCATCCATATCACGCAGGCTTTCGTGTACGCGTTCCACAAGTTGTGTGCGCTCTGCGCTGGGCGCTGGGCGCTCGAGTATGCGTGCGCTGATCCTGGTCAGCAGCGAGCGGAGGAGAACCAAGTTGACGTGCGGCAGTATAGCCGCGAGGCACAATGCGAGGCTCATGGCGTCATCATCGCGTCCCTGCAGCTGCATGACACTGATCTGGTCGTCCAGCTGCTCGATGCACCACCACGCCAGCGAGTCGCTGTGATGGGAGAGGGACTCGACGATCGTCGTACATGCGACTTGCAGCTGTGATGCACTGAGCTGCTTGCGTGGCACGCATGTGTGCAGCAGCATATCGACGTAAAATGGCGTCAGCTCGCGAGTACAGGCCGCACCACACGTGTACAGCGCCAGCACCACCGAATGCGCAGACTCAAAGGTATCTTGGAACCGGGTGTCCTGCAGGTAGGGCCGGCACAGGGGCAGGATGAGCTGATTGATCATGGTATCCGGGAGCTCAGAGACCCATTGCTCGACCACGAGCAGGAGGTAGGTGACGTGCATGCGCTGTCCCATCCGAACGTGCGCCGCTGGTTGTGCGTCCGGCGCCGAGACGCCGTGCCGCTCGAGCAAATCATGCGCCATGGCGCTCACGAGCTGCGTACATGCCTCGGCATCGCGGCTAAGCACGTCAAGGGCCGAATACAACACGACGCGGTACGACTCAAATCCATCGAGGCCGAACGTCGATGTGATAAAGTAGACGCGCTCGAATACGCGCAGGATCTGCGCCAGTATCGCCAGGTATGGCGCCGGGACGTTGCTGGTGGGCATGGCGGGCCATGCGCCATGCCTTTCGTTCGCGGCAGGATACGCCTCGGACGGCGATGGACACTGCTCGACGACGACATGAACGACCGCATCGAAGACCACGGTCAGTGTAAATAGATAGGTCTTGAAAATGTGCCAAACGCCCGTAGTGCGTTGGCGTGTCTCGGATGGAAAGTGCTTGGCGTCCACGCCAGCTAGGCAACTCGAGGTCCACGCCGTATCCAGCGCGGCGCTGGCGTCCAGCCACGGGCGAAAGATGCCTTGGGTCCCCCATAACGCGTCCATATAGTCGGCCGGCGAGAGCGACGCGCCGAGACGACGCAGGGCCGCGGCCACGAGCCGAGCGAGGGGCCCGGCGTGCGTGTACAGGGCGTGCGTCGAGACCCTCTGCTGCCATGCGCATGTGGGCCCACTCGCTGGGAGCGACACCACGCCGCGATCATCCCGCATAGCATCGCCAAAGAGCTGGGACGACACGTCAAAGACGCCGAGGACGAGGGGCAAGGCCGCTTCGATCCATGCCTTGTCGCTCACCGTCCGCATGCAGTGATCCGGCACCATGTCGACGACACTCGCAGCGAGTGTGAGGGTGGCGGTGCGCATAGGCACATGCTCAAGCTCGAGGGCGCGTGCGAGCGCCGTGGACCAGGCCGTTTCGAGCGTATGGGCGTGGCGGCGCAGATGAAACCAGAGCGAGAAGTGGGTGCGATGGCGCTTTTCATTCGCAAGTCCTTGTACGAGGCCAGTGATTAGAGCGAGGCGCGCGAGGCGTGTGTGGGGCGCATCGTCCGTGTGGGTATGCACGCCATGGAGAAGGGCTTGAAGCCATGCGCCGAGTTCAGATGGGGCAGATCTCGGAGCTGTCTTCCCGATGGCCTTGGTAATCACGGTGACGCGCTCGCTGAGTGCGAAGGAGAGGGCCTGCGTCATGCCCGTAGCTCGCTCTACGGCTGCACGCGTGTGGGGCGCACCTGGCTGCGGGGCCCATAAGGCCGGGGAGGCGACGAGGACGGACGCGAATTCCGACACGTTCAGCAGCGACATGACGGCCAAATAGTGGCCCACAGCTCCATACAGGGCATGCCGGTCCAGCAGGTCGACATGCGCCCGGTTCGCTGGCGGCGCAGCGAGCAGACGCCGCAAGGTTTGGTACGCGGCGTCACTCGCCATGGGATGGGAAGCGTAGGTGGAGGCACGCGCGTCCCTCGCTCCTTGGTGTCAGCCGAATTGGGCCCAATTTGCATGCCCGCCACACCGGCCAAGCGCGGCGGCAGTGCGGCATCGTCCCCGTTCAGCAAGCTGGCACAGAACGTGTCGGCCTCGCCCAAGAGCCCTCGATCAGAGCCGCGCGATCCTTTCGATGCGTTTTTGGTGCCGCGCGCGCTCGAGGGGACACATCATCGCAAGTTGCGTGCGATCCTGCAAGACTTTCTCAAGGAGGCCACGGCATGGGAAGAAGAGCACACGATCGATGGGATTCGGTGGGCCACGCAGGCGTCCCAGGCATGGGACGATATCCATGCGGCACTCGGCACGGCTGAAGATACCCATCTAGACCGGTCTGAGCGGATCATACCCCTCCTACTCCAGCTCGAAGAGGCGCGCGCTTCCCTGGGCAAGACGCTTTCGCGGCTCGAGCGGCACGCACAGCGCATGCAGATGCTCGTGGATACAGCGCACGCACTGCTCCACGACACGGCCAGCGCGCACGCCTCCAAAGCCTTCCAGGAGCCCATGTGGGGCACATGGAGCATGGCGCGCTTTGTGCGCGCCATGTCGTGTCTCTCTACGCAGTATGACCTGGCTACGACGCATACCCGCATGCTTCTGCCTGATCTATGTGAGGTCTCGGAGGGCGCGCCGCATCGCGCTGCGCTCGCTACGTGGGTCCGACTGCCATGCGTCCACACATCCGGCATCGGTGCGAACGCGCCAGCCTTTGGCTCCGATGCCGAGACGATCACCGGCACCAGTCGGCATTTTTTCGAGCACATTTGCGAGACAGAAGTCCGCGGTTGGACATAGCGAACAAAGCGTCTTTGTGTATCGGGCGCAGATCGGGCGAAAAAGAGCGCGGCGCGGCCATTTAAAAGCCACGACGATCGATGCCACCGACGCGCTGGGATGTGGCCCGCACCGGATGATGCATGCCAGACGCGCACGTCTGTGGAACAGCGCTGCACAGAAGAAGCGATTTATGAGCGTATGAAGCCTTTTGTGGGCGAGAATGCGCAGCCACTTCCGCCGTTGTATGGCGACGAGCACATTGCGTACCTCCGGCGCCTGCTGCAGCCGCTGCCGGCGCCATACGTGACATTTGACTCAAATCGCGCCTGGATGCTGTACTGGATCGCCCACTCGCTCGATCTCCTGCGTGCGCCATTGCGCGGCGCACTCCAAGCGCGTGCGATCTCGACACTCTTGCATTTTCAATCGCCGCACGGTGGATTTGGCGGCGGGCCGGCACAGATGGGCCATCTTATGAGCACCTATGCGGCCGTATGTGCGCTAGCGATTCTAGGCGGCCCAGGCGGCGCGCCTACGGGCGACGATGTGCTTTTGGGCGTGCATGAAGAGCGCGGCGGCTGGGACGCGATTGATCGTGCGGCCATGTATGACTGGATGATGCGGCTCAAGCAGCCCGATGGATCGTTTCTCGTGCACGAGCAGGGCGAAATCGACGTTCGTGCGACGTACTGCGTGGTGGCGATCTCGATGCTTCTAGGCATCGCGACGGACGAGCTGCTGCACAACACAGGCGCCTTTGTGCGCAGCTGCCAGACGTACGAAGGCGGATTCGCTGCGCAGAGTGCGCCGTCGTATACTCTGCAGGAGCACGGCATTGTCCCCGCCGCACCGGTGGCGTCGCAAGCCGCGCAGGGCGAGGCGCATGGCGGCTACTCGTACTGTGCCCTGGCCACGCATGCCTTTCTGAGCTTTGTTGGACGCGCCGATGCGGGTGTAGACATACCCATGCTCGTGCGGTGGGCCACGTCGTTGCAAGGTTCTCTGCCGTACGAGGGCGGCGGCATGCGGGGGCGCACGAACAAATTGGTCGACGGATGCTATGGCTGGTTCTGTGGTGGTGGGCTCATGACGCTCCTCGAGATGCTCACGGACGACGAGCCCACCGATGCCGCGACGAGCGACTCGTGGTCGACTGTGTCGGATGTGCGTTCGTCGTTCTGGGACCGCTCCGCGCTGCGCACCTACATCTTGGCGGTAGCCCAAATACCACGTGGCGGTCTGTGCGACAAGCCTGGCAAGCGGCCGGATGCGTACCACACCTGCTACAATCTATCGGGGCTCTCGCTGTGTGAGCATCGCGTGCATCGGAGCGCAGCCGCCGCTGTGCGTGCGGAAGAAGCCTACGATAGGCACATGCATCGGGACGCCTTGCACCGGGCGTGCTATGTGCAGTGCATGGCATGGGCGGCGGACGACGACGGGGCAGCCACGTACGTGGAGGCGACGCATCCCCTTGTGAATGTGAGCTTGCTTCATGTAGCACGCATCGCGGCGCATATGTACGCAGTTAGAGTTCGTCGTGGAACTGATTGAGCATTTTCTCGGCCGTCTGGCGTTCATCGAGACCAGCGGTGCGGGCGCTGATGCGGAACTCGATCGTGTTGATGAGGCCCAGGATCGTCTCGAGGGTCTCGTTCATGGCATCGATCGCATCTTGCGACAAGACGTAGCCGTCGAGATCCGCACGTGCTTGGATCTGCGTCTCGAGCTCGGCCTGATCGTCGCGGAGGAGCGCGATAAACTCGTGCTCGGCCTCGTTCATGGCACCGACCGTGTCGTCTGGATGTTCCATCAGCTTGCGCTCGATCGTTTTTTGGGTCTGCTCGGCATGATCGGCCAAACGCAGGCCGTACTTTTCGCCCATGTGCTCTTGCAGCTTGTCCATCAGCATGCCCTTGGTGAGAGGCTTTTGCGGTGTGCTGTCCTGCACGCCTTCCTGGGCCATGAGCTTGGCGCGTGCGTCGAGCAGCTTTTTGATGTAGGCGCGGTCGGTCTGCTGCTTGATCTGCTGCATGGCCTCGTCTTCGTTCATGCGCACGAACGCCTCTTCAAACTTGCGCAGCTGCTCGACATTGTCGTCGTTGTGTTTCATGCCGTAGGTCGACCCCTCTTGGGACGACATGCGCTCCTTGATCCGTGCGCGGGCCTCGGCCTCTTGGTCGGCCTTGGCCTTGGCCTCTGCCTCGCGCTGCAGGCGCGCCGCTTGTGCGTCTGCGCCGCCCAGCTGCTCGTCGATCCACAGCTTGATGTAGCGGTACTTCATCGAGCCACGGTACTTGACGGGCTTGTCGTCGTGGGCGACAAAGTAGAGACCGGGGAGTTTGTCCTTGGTCAGCTCAGGATCGAGCTGCTTTTGCATGCTTTCCACGACACCGTCTTTGCCGGCAAAGACGTGTGCAAAGGGAATGCGTTTGAGATAGTCGAGGGCCAGGGAGCGGAGCATCGGCGATGTCTTGCCCATCGGCGTGACGAGGACGATTTTGGGCGTCGAGCCCTTGGCGAGGAAAGCTGGGAGCGACGATGCATCGAGCTTGCGCACGGCCTCGGATGGGAGGGCGTCGAGCACATAGTTCATCATCGCCTTGCCCTTGCGCTCGCCGAGATAGTCGCGAGGCACGCGGCGCTTGGTCGCGGGGAACAGCTTGATCGTGGGAAAGCCCTTGATCTCGTACTTGGCACATAGGGCCTGGGAGGCGCTGTCATCGCAGTCGACGTACGCGATCTTCACGACGCCATCCAGCTCGGCCGCGACGCGCTCGAAGCTCGGTGCGAGGTTGCGACAGTACCCGCACCACGGCGCCGTGAATGCCACGAGCGCCGGCTTGTGGACTTCGAGCACTTCCTTGTCAAAGTTGTTAGGCGTCAGATGCAGCACGGGTGAGTTTCGCGCGAAGAGCGCAGCCTCAGCGACGGCGACGAGCGCGCTGAGCCCACACGCCCACGGCACCAGTCTCATGATGGCGGCGTGCGAAGGCCGCGTCATCCATGGTCACATGACCTTCGTACGCCCCCCACCTTGCCTCTTGCTGGCATGCGGCTGCTGCTGCTGCTGCTGCGCCGTGGGGGCGTGCCTCGGCGCGCCTATGCGACGCTGACGCCAGCCGATATGCTGCGAATCCAGGCGACGCGGGGTGCGAATCTCGAGCTGGATCCCCGTGGGGTGGACTATGACCTGTTTGAGACGCCGTCGCTCGAATACACGCACCAGCAGCGCGAGGCGCCTGCTGTGTCCGATATACCCGCGCCGATTCTGACGATGCAGCGCGTGCTACGTGCTGGCGACTTTGCGGCTGCCTCGCGCCTCTTTGAGCAGCTCGAGGAGCTTGGCACGCACCTTGATCAGCCGCTGGCTGAGTACGCGCACGCGTCGCGGTGGTGTGCTGCGTCGGGTGAGCCGCGCCGCGCCGTGCGGTTCCTGCGGCATATTCCGAGATCATCGCACAGTATGGACACGTCGTACCAGGTATCGCAGACGCTCTTGTGGCTCGTCCGATCGGGCGATGCGGCAGCGATGCAGCAGGGCATGCTGCTGGCGGCCGAGTACGGCTACGTCCGTGAGCTTCGCAAGGCGCTGGTGGCCATGTATCAAGGGCCGTTTGGCGGGACGCAAGAGGCGCCGCAGCTGTGGTGTGCGCTGGCGGCGGTTCTTGCGGCGCCGACGGCGGATCTCGCGCGCTTGTATGGCTGCCTTGTTCGGGCGCAGCTTCGTGGACACCACGCGCCTATGCATGATACCCTATCGTTCCCTGTGGATGCGTACACGCAGGCTGTGCTGCGGGGCGAGCCATGCCGGCCTGAGCGCATGTCGCAGCACGACTCGGACCGCTTCATGCGGCATGTGCGCCGCGACGATGTGGCGCGTATGCGGAGTGTGCTGCTTGGCGTCCTGAAGCGTGGCTCGATGCCGTCGATCGAGCATGTCGCGACGCTCCTGTGCAGGGCGTCGCGGCAGGCGTGGGTGGACATGCCGCCGAGTGAGCGTCGCGATGCGTATCGCGTGTCGACGGGGTCGTTTCTGCGCCCACTTCGAAAGCGATGCCTGTCGTTTCCGGGGCTGTGGGAAACGGCGACGCTGCGTGCGCGAGAAAAAGAGGGCGACTGGCACAGCGCGCTTCGACTGTGGCAGCAGCGCTTTGAGCCTGTGCGTGGCGTCTATGAGCCGGCCGTGCAGGAGCTGGTGCGTCGCGCGCGACCTCCGACGCTGCCGTATGTGGCGTCGGTGACGGCGAATAGCGAGCGGCGTCCGGAGCGTGCGCGGCATGAGCGTGCGCGGATCATGCCGACGCCGTACGCGGTCGCGACGGTGCTTCGGGCGATGGTGCGTGCGTACGGCCCGGACGGCAAGGCATTGGCGCCCATGTATGCGGCGCTCGTGGACGCCGCCGAGCCCGGTGGGCCGACTGCGAGTGCGGCGTGCTTTGAGGCGTTCATTGCGATGTCGAGTCGCGTGGATGCGAAGCGCTTCGTGAGTCCGCGCGTCTCGCGCACGACGCCGCAGCAGCTGCCCACGATGTGGACGATGCTGCGGGACATGCAGGCCGCGTGTGTCGTGCCGCGCTCGTCGACGTGGACGCTGTTTCTGCAGGCGCTGCTGCGTGATCGGTCGCGGTCCAAGTGGCGCATCGTGCTGCATGTGCTGAACGAGATGCACCGCGGCGACCACGAGCGCAAGGCGCTGCTGCCGCGTGCGACGCCGGCGACGTATGCTGGTCTGCTGCATGTGCTCACGCGCGTGCGGCAAACGTCTCGCACGCGGCGGCGGCGGTGCACGATTCGGGCGCTGATGCGACGGCGGTATGGGGAGGGAGTGTATGCTACAGAGAGGGCTAGTCGACGCGCTTGATGGGGTGCAGCATGGACGGCGCGCGGCACACGTCGGCGTGTCGCTTCCAGCCCATGTACAGTTCCTTGGCGTGCTGCGCGTGATAGTAAAACGATGAATCCTTGTGGAGGTTTTCGTACCGCTTTTCGTAAAAGTCGGGGCGGTTGAGGAGTTGGTGCAGCTCGAGCCGGTCCCAGTCGTGGCGGAAGTAGATGGGGTGAGGAGCAAACACGCCCTTGAAGGGCAGCGGGAGCGAGTACGTGAAGCCGGCCTCGGGGTAGAAGGAGTGGTTGTGGGACGGCGGGAGCTGCGAGTGCAGCACGAGCGTGGTGGGCCAAGCCTCGCAGTGGAGCGACTTCTTCGCCTCGGCGTTGACGACGTTCATTGCCTCGAGCAGGCCGCGGCTCATGCGCATGTTCGTGCCGATCGAGGCGCGGCGGTGCGTGTCCCAGCCAAGCGGGTAGTTTTGCACGTCGTGCGTCCAGTACCAGCCGCTGCCGCGTGGATCGAAAATGGGGCCGAGCGTGATCAGATCGGCCTCCTCGCCGACCTTGGTCGTGTCGCGCGCGTCGTCGGACATCCAGATCTGTTCCGATGCGGGCACGCCGGGCATGTACCACGTGTCGTACTTGAGCATGCCGGGCGCGAGCGGTTCGCGGCGCGCGTACGCCTCGATGCCCTCGAAAAAGTCGAGGTAGTTGCCGATGTAGCGCACGTCCATTTCCCAGTTGTAGACATAGTCGTACTCCTGGTGGTCGAGCCAGAACTTTTGCAGCGCCATGAGGCACGCGCGGTACGAGGTCTGCGCAATCATGTTGTTGATAAACTTGCCCGGCAGGCCCGCATACAGCACCTCGAGCTGCTTCTCCGACCAGAGCTCGACGAGGCCCCAAAACTCGCGCGGCACGCTCGACGCAAGCACGCGGTAGCGGTCCCACTCGGACGTGAACACGCTCAGATTCGGGTCCTTGACCTCGACGAGGATGCGCACGTCGTACGGCGTCTGGGGGTTGTTCAGCGACAGCTCGCTGATCATCGCGCGCAGGTTCAGTATGTCGTCTTCGCGCCACGGATAGCCCTCGTACGCGCGCATCACAATCGCCGTGCGCTTCATGGCCGGGTTCGTCAGGTACTCATGCGGCGACGACGTCCGGTTCGCGGCGCCACGCTGCGCATAGCACGCGTCCATCAGCGCGCGCCAGTCGGGCGCGAAGGCCTCGTCGGGGCGCCGCGCATTCGCATGCATCAGGCGCGTTCGCAGCAGCTCTTCGTACTCACGCGTCGGCATGTGCTCAGGGTACGGCAGGCCGTGCAGGGGGTCGTAGCCGAGGCGCTCGCGCGCCTCGCGCACATCGGGCCGCTGCTGCTCGCGCATGGCCCGAGGATCGTCGGGGTCCTCGTCGAACAAGGCCTTCGTGCGCGGCAGCAGTTCGTCCGGCAGGCGGTACGTGATGCCCAGCGCCTCGTCCGTGTACATGCTGTACCGCTCAGCGTACGTGATGCACTGGCTGCCATCGAGACCGACGAGCTCAAACTTGCCGACAATCGGCTGCGGATGCGTCGGTGGCGTCGGGTGCGCCTGGAGCGGCGAGAGAGGCACGAGCTTGCCATGCGGGCCGGGACACCGATCAAACTGCGGCGGGAAGGTGCGGTGCCGAGGCGCCTCCGACACGATCGCGCCGTGTGCGTCGCGTGGGACGCGCGCATTCGGATCCACGCGGTAGTACGCCATCTCGCGCCACTCGGGACGCTGCATGTGAAAGAGGACCAGGGCGCATACGGTGCCGAACGTGACGACGGCGACGATCGTCTTCCATCGCAGCGTGATCCAGCGCACGATCCACAGGCATGCAAAGGGAATCCATGCGGTTACATGCCCCGGTCCGCCGCCGCCGCCGCCACCCTTGGGCGAGCGCGAGAGCGGCTGCGATACGGGCGCAGGCAAGGGGCCGTCATGCCGAGCGACCTCGTCGTCGTGGTCGTCGGTCGATACAGGCGTGTACGGCTTGAAGTGGAAGCGCTGTGACACGTGTGCCCCGCTGTCTTCCAGCGGCGACGTGGGCCGAGCTTCCATCGAGGGCCGTATCCAACGCCGCTGCGTCGCTCGATCGAGGGCCTGGATTGCTGGGTACGCGGACGTTGTGTCTCGGCCGAAAAGCGACGCGACATGCGCTCGATCGGCGGCCTAGCTGAGCCGCCCCGAGCGGCGAAGCACGAGGCAGCGTCGTGACGACGCGGCTGGATCGCAGACGCTTGATTGTGCGTGCGCCTCTTTCCATGCTGGGGCTGCGTATCGTGAGAGGACAGGTGGGCGCATGCGCAGCCCGTGAGCGAGGGTGAGGCGAGAAGGGCGCTCATGGGCGCTAAGCGCGCCGCGTGACGAGGCGGTCATCCTGTGGCCCACTGATGAGAGCAAAATGGCAGCGAATTTGGATGATCTTCTCCCGTCGTCTAGTTGGTTTATGACACGGTGCTTATAGAGGTCCAAAGGCACATTGCCCCTATGCACGGCCCGCTTTGCTGCGGAGAGACACGCCGTTGTCCGGGGTTCGAATCCCCGCGGGAGAATTTTTTTTGGGAACCAGCCTTGCCGTGCCTTGACGTCTTGCGGCGGCTCGGGCTGGGACGATAGCGCTGGCGGTGGCCGACGCTGCCTGGCCATCCAACGAAGTGTCGCCCCGCCCCCGGGCTTGGCGATGCAGGGCGCCGGCCAGACGGCTCCTCGACGACCAGCGCGGCACCGCCTCGGAAGAGACGCTCGGGCGCTAGCAGAGTCGCGATCGTGTCTACGAGGCCGCTCGGGGCGATGCTATCCTGTCCCGCGCGGAACGAAGTGCATGCACCATCGTAGTGCACCACTCAGATGGCGCGGAGTTGCTGTGCCTCTCGTGGCCGCACGCCAACGACGTGACGACCACACGAGGGTCGGGTGCACACCAGTGCCAGAGCTACGGAACGATCGCGTCTGCATGGATCGGGAAGGGCGCACTGCGCAGCGGCTGGCCCTGGTCGAAGGCCTGGGCTGCCGACAGGGACCGGCCGAGCGCGTCCTCCTTCTTGACCTGGTATATACGCACGAGCCAATTTTCACTGGTAAACACCTCGTCGAGCGTAGCGAGCTGGGGCGATGTCGAGGGGCCCCGGCTGTTGCGGGCGCGGTCCATGCCGGCCTGGCCGCCAAAGAGCTCGTTGTAGCGGTGGTAGGTCATCTTGTACATGAGGCTGTCGCGCATCGTCGGAGAGGCCTCATCGTCGACGCGGTACTCGCCTGACGACGTGAAGAACTTGTGCTCTTTGATCTCGTCGGGCCACAATCCCTGCGAGATGCGGATCATCCACAAGAACTTGTTCAGGTCGTCGCCGCTGTAGCCAAGCAGGCCGCCAAAGATGATGAGCACGTAGTCGACGTCGTGCTGGCGGAGGATCGGGTAGGCCCGCTCCTCGGGCGACGCCATCGCCTTGCCGACCGTTGCGATGTGGGTATTGTTCCACGTGTTGTTGTCGACGAGCGTCGTGCGGTCCGCGAAGCCCGCGATCTGGTAGCCATAGTCCCACCAGCTCATGACCTTGGCGTCCTGCGGCGTGTTTTCGCGGAGCCAGTAGTACGCCTCGCGGAAGTCGTCGATGATCACGGACGACCCGTCGTTCTGCTGCGACGCGAGCACGACGGACGGCGACGAGTACGCCATCGACGTGATCATCGTGCAGTGCAGCACAAACAGCTCGAGCACGAGCATGAGGCAGCCGATCACCAGGCAGCGCGACTCGATCGGCAGGCGCTTCGTGCGTGGAGTGCGCTCCGTGCGCTTCGGCGCCTCGGGGCTCGCGCCAGCGTACGTGTCGATGAGCGTGCTGGCCGCGACGGCGGCGCACACACACACGCACGGCGTCAGCGTGAGGATCAGACGCACCATCACGCCTGAGAAGTACGAGGCCATCACGGCGTAGATGACGACAAACACATGCTCGTCGCGCAGCTCCTGGAACAGGAAAAACAGGCCGGCGGGGAACAGGAGCGCGAGGCAGTGCAGGTCGAGGAAGTACGTGCTCCATGCCGGCGGCTGGTGCTCGGACACGGACGCAATGATCGGGATGTGCTTCTTGGCGTACGACGTGTCCCACAGCGAGTAGAAGCGGCCTGTCCACGGCGCGATGTAGCCCGCGTACGTGAGCGCGACGAGCGCCGCGAACGCTGCGAGTGCCAGGATGGCGACGCTTGCGCGCACAAGCACCTTGAACTGCGCGGACGACACGTACCGCCGCACAGTTTCCGTGAGCGCAATCAGCTGCAGCAGGCCAAACACGCCGAGCGCGGCCATGTGCTCGGACGTGCGCACGGGCTGGAACCCGACGAACGGGATCTGCATGCTCGCGAGCGTCCCGATCGCGTAGAACGACGAGTACGCGACGTACAGCCGCTCGCTAAAGCGGCCCATGAGGACGAGCACCAAGGCGTGCAGCGGGATCATGTTGGTGATAAACACGTAGCCACCCCACGCGGCGACCATGTAAAAGTACGAGAGCGCCGTGAGCATGCCAAAGAGCATGCTGCCGTCGCGCACGGAGCGCACCCACAGATAGAACGTGAACAGCAGCAAAAAGATGGCGATGGCCTCGTTATCGTACGAGCCAGCGACGGAGCGCGAGATGTAGCCAGGCGCGATGCCGATGAACAGCGCGGCCAGAAGCCCTGCCGCATCGTCCTTCATCATCGACGTGAACAGGTACGCAGCCAGCACCGTGAGCACACTAAACATGGGCGCGAGCATCACGCAAATGTCGCGGATGTTGACGGGCACATGGAAAAAGTGCAGGATATTGTACAGCGTGCCGCTCGTGACCATGAGGCCAGGGAACACGGTGCCACCAGCCGCGCGGCCGAGCGGGTACCACGCCGTCGGATCGAACCAGTTCCAGAAGCGGTAGTACCCGTCCTGCGTCAGGACCTTGGTCGCGCGGAAGTTGAACCACGGATCGAATTCATGGATGATCGATTCGTACCGCACGACAGAAAACAAGCGAGACGATACAGCTGCGACAGCGATCAGAAACAAAATCACCATGCGCAGCAGCGACGCCACATTCTGCCGCGTCTCGAGCGTCGCCATCGTCGGGGCCCAAGGCGGCGCCGCCCAGCGCACGGCGGCGCCCTGAGCCGCTCCCTCACGTGATAACATGCCACGTGGACATAAGCTTCGCGCGCCGGCGCCGCGGCGGCGCTTCGTCATGCCCCCTGCTCATGTGGCGGCGGAGGCGCAGGCGTGCGCCGAGGCGGACGTCGATGTCGCGTACGTCAGTGTCGCGCTCGAGGACGCACTGCGTGATGCGAGGACGGGCGCGTCGCCCCTAGCGATATCGATCGTCCCGCGTCGCGAGGCGTGCACGTCGCGCACGGCGCTGTGGGCCGCCGGCCGCATCGTGTGGGCGCGGCCTCTGCGCCCCGAGATGGCCGAGGAAGCCGAGGTGCACGCGCGCATGGCTGTGTACGTGCACCCTGCTTTGGCGGGCGCGGCGGACGTCGCGGTCCGCGCCGTCGAGCCCGTGCGCCTCGCTGCCGTGTACGTGGCTGTGGCGGCCGGCGACTATGAGCGCCTCGCTGCCGACCAGGCGGGCGTGCAAGACGCGCTGGATGGGCGCATCGTGTGTACGCATGCCTGCATGCCCCTACTGGGCACGACGGCGCGTGTGCTTATGAGCGAGCCCGTCGCGCAGGGCGTCGTCGATGCGTCAGCGACGCGCGTCTATGTGATCCAAGAGCGACCTGCCGCGGCCGCCGAGGAGGACGTCGCTGCGGCGCCACCTGCAATTGACGAGCGCTTCTTGGCGTGCGATACGAGTGCGTCGCCTGCCTTTCGCGCGCGCCTGATGCCGCACGCCCAGCTCGTGCGCGATGCGATCGAGGCATGGCAGCGACGCGGCAACGATGCGTATGTCGATATCGAGAGTGTGGTGCTTGTGCGTGAGCGAGCGCTCGCGCATCTGGCTCTCTTTGACGGCGACTGGGCCGTCGCGACCGTTTGGCCAGATCGCAAGCCGCGCGTCGTCCGTGTGTGCATGACAAGCGACGCCCTCGCGCTTGACGAGGCGTATGTGCCGCCGATGCTGCTGCAGAACCTGTGTGACGGCGCGACATTCGATCCCATGCGGGAAGTCGCGCTGCATCTCGACCCGCTGCCGCCGCATGTGGCCGAGGAGGCCATCGAGCTCGCTGAGCCGCCGTCCAAGCCGCCGCTGATGCCGTGTGCCGAGCACATGTGCATCGCGACGATCGCGTCGCCCGTGACGACGGACCGCGCTTATGATGCGCAGTGTGCAGATGCGCTGCGCGCGTACCTCGCTGACCACCCACGCATCCTGCGCGAGGGCGACGTGATCGCCGTCGCCCTCACCGCCGGACGTGCGCGCTTCCAGCACGTGGACACGGCCCGCGAGCAGACGCCCGCTGCGTCGCAAATGCTGCATCTGCCGGGCCATCCGCCGACGTACCTGCGCGATGCGGTCTACTTTTGCGTGAGCGAGCTCACGCCCGAGCTCGTCGATCCCGAGACGCTGCAGCGCCGCATCCCGACGACCATGCCGGCCCTGCGGCAGTGGTGCCTGACCCTGCTAGCCTCGGGCAGCATGGCCGGCGCAGGCTGCTGGGTCGACGCGCACACCACGCGCATCCTGCAGAGCGGCACGGTCCAGCGCCGCGTCGTGACGGACGTGCACGGCTGGCTCGGCTTGGCGTCCGACACGCCGCCCTGTCCGCCCGACCACACGCCCTTGACGCAGCCAGGCTCCGCGTGGTCGCGCCTCGCCTCGCTGCTGCACGCGGCCCTATCGCCCCGTGCGCAGTCGCTCGGCGTCCACGTGCACCTGCTGCTCCAAGGCGCACGCGGCGTGGGAAAGCGCATGCTGGTGCGCTGGGCCGCTCAGCGCGTGGGTGTGCATGTGCTCGAGCTGCCGAGCACGATGCTGGTGGGCGATACGGATGCGCACACGGAGGGCGCGCTGCGTGCGCGGTGTGAGCGCGTGCGCTCGTGCATGCCGTGCGTTCTCCTGCTGCGGGATATCGATCTGCTCGTGCGACGCGGCGCAGGCGACGCGGCGCAGCAGGCCGTCGTCAAGATGCTGCATCGGTGCCTGAGTGACGACGGCGGCGTGCCGCTGGTGATCGGCACCGTGGACGATGCGGAGGCGTGTCCTTCCGCGCTGCGTGCGCTGTTTCCCGAGACGATCGAGCTGCGTCCGCCGTCAGAGCCGGTGCGGGCGCAGCTGCTGCGCATGGCGCTCGAGACGTGCGAGCCCGGCGCGGATGTCGATGTGCATGCGCTCGCTGTGCAGACGGCCGCGCTGCTGGCCGACGACCTGCGCGACGTGGTCGACCGTGCGCGCCTCGCGTCGATACAGCGCCTCGGTGCCGCTGGCACGAGCGATCTTGTCGCAGCGCGCCCGGTCGTGTCGGCGGCTGATTTGGACGACGCGCTCGCAGCTGTGCGTGCGCGGTACAGCGAGAGTATCGGTGCGCCCAAGATTCCGAATGTCACATGGGACGATGTCGGGGGCCTCGCGCATGTCAAGCACGAGATTCTCGACACGGTGCAGCTGCCGCTCGAGCATCCGGAGCTGTTCAGCGACGGCGTCAAGAAGCGCAGTGGTGTGCTGCTGTACGGCCCGCCCGGGACGGGCAAGACCCTGATCGCAAAGGCCGTCGCGACGTCGTGCGCGCTCAACTTTTTCTCAGTCAAGGGCCCCGAGCTGCTCAACATGTACATTGGCGAGTCGGAGGCGAATGTCCGCCGCGTGTTCCAAAAGGCACGCGATGCCAAGCCGTGTGTGGTGTTCTTTGACGAGCTGGATTCGATTGCGCCGCAGCGCGGCCAGCAGGGCGACTCGGGCGGTGTGATGGACCGCATCGTGAGTCAGCTGCTCGCCGAGCTCGATGGCATGGCGTCAGGCTCGGCTGCGAGTGACGTGTTTGTGATCGGCGCGACGAATCGACCGGACCTGCTGGACCCGGCGCTCTTGCGGCCGGGCCGCTTTGATCGCCTCCTGTACCTGTCGGTGGCCGAGACGCACGATGCACAGCTCCACATCTTGCAAGCGCTCACGCGCCAATTTGTGCTGGACGACGACGTCGGTGATTTGCGCGTGATTGCCGAGCAGTGCCCCTTCCACCTGACGGGCGCCGACTTTTACGCGCTGTGCTCGGACGCGATGCTCAAGGCCATGTCGAGCAAGGCCGCGGAGATCGATGCCGTGGTCGCGCGCCTCAACGCCGAGCCGCGCGCGCCCGAGCACGCGCACTGGCCGCATCCGCTCACCGTGCCATTCTACCTGTCGGAGGTCGCGCAGCCCCACGAGGTGCGCGTGCGCGTGAGCCGACGGCACTTTGAGGAGGCGCTGCGCGAGCTGTCGCCGTCCGTGTCGCCGCAGGAAATGGCGCACTACCGACAGGTCCAACAGGCCTTTTCGCAGCCGAGCGATCCGGCGGCCGCGGAAGGCCTCGATACCCCGCCGTCCAGGCACGAGGCCCTGGACACGGCGGCTGCGGGACCCCACACGGCCCCTGCATAATCACGTGATCGGTACGTAGCACGGCGACATGGGCCGACGGGCGCCCCGTGGCCCGTGTTCTGCCACGACGATTTGTGAACGATGAAAGTGACGGTCATTGGTGCTGCTGGTGGTATTGGCCAGCCTCTCTCGCTGCTGCTCAAGCAGTCGCCCTATGTGTCGGAGTTGTCGCTGTACGATGTGGTGAATGCGCCTGGTGTGGCGAAGGACATCTCGCACATCAACACGCCGGCGCCCGTGTCGGGCTTTTTGCCGGACCAGGATGGCCTGGCGCAGGCCGTGAAGGACGCGCGTCTGATCATCATCCCGGCTGGTATGGCGCGCAAGCCTGGCCAGACGCGTGACGACCTGTTCAACGTCAACGCCTCGATTGCGTATGGCATTGCCGAGGGCATCGCCAAGTCGGCGCCCCAGGCGTTTGTACTGGTCATCTCGAACCCGGTCAACTCTCTCGTGCCCGTGTTTGCCGAGGTGCTCAAGTCGCACAACGTGTTCGACCCGAAGCGCCTGTTTGGTGTGACGTCGCTCGACCTCGTGCGTGCCTCGACGTTCGTGGCGGAGGTGACGGGCCGTCCGCAGGACGCGGACAAGTTCCACGTGCCTGTGGTCGGTGGCCACTCGGGCACGACGATCGTGCCGCTCGTGTCGCGCACGCAGCCGGCGGCGCAGCTCGACCAGGCGCAGATCGAGCAGCTCACGCACCGCATCCAGTTTGGTGGTGACGAGGTCATCCAGGCCAAGAACAACACGGGCAGTGCTACGCTCTCGATGGCCTTTGCGGGTGCGCGCTTCGCGAATGCCGTGCTTGCTGCCGCGCAGGGCGCTACGTCGGACCTGCCCGAGTACAGCTACATTGACCTGACGGCAGACGAGGCCGGAGGCCGCGCGATCCAGGACGTGGTCGGCCACGTGCCCTTCTTCAGCGTGCCGATCACGCTGGGCCCGAACGGTGTGGAAAAGATCCACGCCCTCGGTGAGCTCTCGTCGTACGAGCGCCAGCTCGTGTCCCAGGCCGTCGAGGGCCTGCAGGGCAACATTGCCAAGGGCGTGTCGTTCAAGCCGACGAAGCTCTAAGTCGCTCATAGCACGTGATCATAGGCGATCCTTCTCCCCCTCATGGCCGAGGCTGACGCGGTGGCGTGGCTGAATCGTGAGATGCGGGGCCTGGCGCCATCGCGTGCGTCGGGATCCTGGACGCAGCGCGTCGCGGAGAGTGGTGCGGCGGATCCGCAGCACGTCGAAACGCGGCTCGCTGAGCTGCACCGCCGCATTCGCTCGGCGCGTTCAGAGCATGCCGCCGAGATCGAGACGCAGATCCAGCGGGCGCGCGCGAATGTGCCGCAGGCGGCCGAGCAGGCGCAGCAGGTAGCGCGTGAGGCCACGCACTTCCGAGCGGCGCTGCAGGCGCTGCACCACAGCGAGCCTCCGGCCGCGCTGGCCTGCGTGCATCGTCTCACGGACATCCAGCATCGGATGCAGCACGCGCGCGACCTGCTCCAGGCGGCCGATGCGTGGTCGTATGTCGAGGCGGATGTGCATGCACACATCCAGGAGCGCGACTATGCGCGAGCCGCGCAGCGCATCGCGGACGTGCGCGATTCCCTCGCGCAATTCGCGCACAGCGAGCATGTGTCGGCTCAGACCGCGGTCCTCGCGCGCCTCTCGGACACGCTCCTGCGCGAAGTGCAGCCCGTGCTGGCAGCCGCGATCACGTCGGGCGACGTGGACGCGATGGAGCTGTGTGCGGCCGTCTATGCGCGCCTTCAGCAGGACGACGCGCTCGCCGAGCTGTACCTGCCCGCCCGTGCCGGGCGTGTGCACCGCGTATGGGCCGACACGGACGCCACGCTGCCTGCCAAGATGGCGCAGCTGGGCGACGCGCTGGTCGCACTGGCCGACGAGGAAGTGCACACGTTCGCGCCGCGGCTCTTTGGCAACGAGGCGGCCGTCGTCATCGCCCACACTCTCGCGACGCTCTCGCCGCGTCTCGCGACGTGCGTCGCCACAGCCCAAGCGCCCCTGCCGGACATGGTCCAGGCGTACGAGGTGGCTCATGCGTGGGCCGCTCGTCTCGAGGCGCTGCTGCGCGGCGCGACGACGCAGCCTGTCGTGCAGCTGCGTGGATCGCGCGACTGGCAGCCGTATATCGAGGAGGCGTTTGCGCCGTTCAAGGCGGCGTACCGCGCGCTCGAAGAGGCGTATATCGAGCAGGCATGGTCCGATACGCAGCCGTCGTTTGCCGCGCAGCTCGACCGCGCAATGGTCTCGTCCCTGTCGGACGACATGGCGCCGTGGCTCCAGTGCGTGACGCTCGTTGCCGAGCTGCTGCACGACCAGGTCATGCTGGCGCGTGCACTGCGTACCGAGGCCCTGCAGCGCGCGCACGCTCTTGGCGCGCCGCTCTCTGATACGCAGGCAGCGCTGCATGCGTCGCTGGACCCGGGCGTCGCACACCGCCTGTCGTCGACGATGGACCTGCTTCGGCAGCGGTACCAGTCGCATGCGCGTGTGAATGCACCGATGCACCTCGCGCAGGCCGACGACCTCGATGCGCTGCACGACTGGAGTCTGATCCGCGCGGGGGCCAAGATGCTCGGCGTCGTTCGCGAGGCGGGCGAGGCGATGGACACGGCGCTGCGCGCCGCCCAGCGTCTTGTGATGGAGCTTGTGCTGACCGTGTTCCGACAGCATCTCGACATGTACGTTGCGCATGGCGCATGGCGCGAGCATGCGCCGGCACGCACGGATCCACGTGTGCCCATGCCGACGTTCAGTCTGAGCCCGACAGAGGGCATGGTCCGCCTCGGCGAAGGGCTGCTCAATCTGCCGCGCCTCTTTGAGGCGCTGGTCGAGCGTGAATGGGCCAACTTTGCGTACGGCGTGCATGCCCTCGACGACGAGCGGCCGTGCAAGACGCGCACGCTGTCGGCCAAGATGCTGACGCACGACATGCCGGACGATACGCTGGACTATGTGCTGAGTGCGTGGCTGCGCTCGCTGACGCTGGCGCTGCTGGCGTCGCTGCAGCAGGACGCGTTGCCGCGCATCGTGGCGTCGCGTGAGTGCGACAGGGCGCAGCTTGCGGCGGATCTCGACTACCTGAGCACGATCGCCTCGGCGCTGAACGCGTCGTCGAGCGCCTTGCGCGAGTGGGTCGATGTGCTCCAACTTGATGCGCGGGCGGCGAGCGCGCTGCCAGCGAGCAGCCCACTACGTGCGTCGCGCGCCTTTGCGCTCGTGTGGACGACATGATACCCTCCCCTCGTTGTCCACGACGCATGTGCTCGTCTGCGTAGCTTCTACGTAGCCTGTCGACGTTGCAGAATCGCTGCGTGCAGCTCATCGAGCATGTGCACGGTCGTCTCCCAGCTGACGCACGCGTCGGTGATCGACACGCCGTACGAGAGGTCGGCGCGCGTGCTCCCGTTCTTCGGCTCGCTCTGCTTGCCTTCGTGGATGTGCGACTCGATCATGATGCCGGTGATGGCCTTCTGGCCACGTGCGAGCTGAGCGGCAATGTCCGCGGAGCCCCTGGGCTGGTTGCGGAAGTCCTTGTTGCTGTTGCCGTGGCTCACGTCGATCATGATGCTGGGGTGCCGCTCCGGCAAAGCCTTGAGCAGGTTGGCCTTGCTGGTCTCGACGCTCGCGGCATCATAGTTCGTGCCGCTCTTGCCGCCACGGTGGATGATGTGCAGGTCCGTGTTGCCCGACGTCTTGACGATCGCGGCGGTGCCCTGGTCCGTGACGCCCATGAACGCATGCGGCTGACTCGATGCGCGGATCGCATCGACCGCCACGCCAATGCCACCGTCCGTCGAGTTCTTAAAGCCGATCGGCATCGAGAGACCCGACACCAGCTCGCGGTGCAGCTGCGACTCGGTCGTACGCGCGCCGATCGCACCCCACGAGTACAGGTCCGAGAGGTACTGTGGCGAGATGGTATCGAGCACCTCGCACGCTACGGGCACACCCATGCTCGTGAGATCGAGGAGAAGCTGGCGCGCCACACGCAGACCCGAGTTGATCTTGAACGAGCCGTCCAGGTCAGGGTCGTTGATCAGACCCTTCCAGCCGACCGTGGTGCGCGGCTTTTCAAAGTACGCGCGCATAATCACCACGAGGCCGTCCTTCCAGCGCTGCTCGTACGCCTCGTGCAGTCGTCGGGCATAGTCCTTCGCCTGCTCGACGTCGTGGATCGAGCAGGGACCGACGATCACGAGCAGGCGGTCGTCCTGGCCGTTGATCACACGCGCCGCGTCGTGCCGGGCGCGGGCGATCGTAGCCTTCGACGTTTCGCTGACAGGAAGCTCCCTCATGAGCTCCTGCGGCGACATGAGCTGCTCGTAGCCCGTCACGCGCGTGTCGTTGGCATACACAATCTCTTCTGACATGCTGGCAGAGAGGCAACGACGAGTCACGCGCTGGCCCACGGCCGATGAGGCCGCTACCTTCACATTAGTCAGCGTTATGGATCCTATCACAGGACAGGGGCGCCGACCGCCTTTTTGAGCATCTCGCGCGCCCAGTTGGACGTCTTGCGGGTCTCGGGGCCGTTGCCGCGGCTGCGACCCACCTTGATGTACTCCATGACCCACGGCTGCTGCAGCTTGGCCATGACGGGCCCAGATGGGTACGCTGAGGCAATATCGCCCAGGAGACCGATGGTGTTTCGCAGCAGTGTCTCGGAGCGGTCCATGTCGGACGCCACGATGCCGATAAACGCAATGGTATAGTCCATGTAGGGGAGGAGGACGTCGGCCTTGTCCGCCGAGCGGAAGCCCGACACAATGCCGACGTAGGCCTCGGCGATGCCCTCGCGAAGGTCGTTGACGTACTCCATCATCTCATAGTCCGTCGACTCGGGCGCGTTCTGCACCATGCTGGCCTGCTGCAGCACAGCCATCGCCGTGGACAAGTACGCCTCGAAGGCTGGGCCGATCGCGAGCGCGATATCGCCAAAGCAACTGAGGATGTGAGGCTTAACGTTCCGGTGCAGCAGAGGGCTCTGCAGGTCTTCCAAGAGCGCGAGAATCAGCGTCTCCGTATACCGCGAGGCATTCTCGCCGAGCGAGCGGCACACGTCGCCAACGATGCCGACGCTGATCGTGCACAGCTGGTGCTCTTCGTGGTTGCGCAGGCCCTCGACGAGGAACGGCAGGAACGCCTCGAGGTACTTTTCAAAGTCAGCCTCGAGGGCCACAATCACCGTGCCGACGGCCACAAAGGCGTCTTCCAGCACGGTGGGCTGCTTCGCACTGTTCTGAATAAGCGTGAGCAGCGAGGTCATGAGGCGGTCGCCGATGGGCGCCATGCCATGCTGCAGGCGGCGCACGGCAGCGATCAAGACACTGCACAGGTTGCTTTGCAGCTCAGCCCAGTTGTTCCGGTCGTCCAGACCAATGAGCTGCGGCACCATCGCATGGAGCGCCTCCTGGCGCTCAAGGATGTGCACCAGCACCGTGCTGACGTGCGCGAGGCAGTCCGTGGCGCAGTGGGCGATCGTCGAGGCCAGGGCCTCGTACGCGGACGTGCGGCTGTTCGACTCGTTGTTCGGCCGGTCCGTGACGAGCATGAGCTGCGTCACGATCATCTCAAAGTACGGCGACAGCGACGTCGTCGGTGGGTCCGGGTCGTCGAGCGAGGACAGGATGCCCTTGTGCTCGGCCAGGTTGATGAGCGCCCAGCACGCATGCGTCACGATCCGCGGCTCATCTTGCAGCGCGCCCAGAAGCGCCTGAATAAGCGGGCCAAGTTGGAGCTCGGGCGTGATGGCATCTGGCGCAAACTCGCACATGCGGCCGAGCGTCCAGGCCGTCGTGTCCTTGACGGCCGGCGATGGGTCGTGCAGGGTCTCGAGGACCGTCGGCAGCGCCTGTGTGACGAGCGTCGTAAGCAGCTTGCTTTCGGGGCCATCCATGATGCTGCCGAAGCACATGAGCGCGGCGTCGCGACGGCGCCAGTCGGGCGACTTGACGTTGCCCTCGATAAACGGCACGGCGAGCGCGACGATGTGGTCGCCGACGACCTGCGCAAGCAGGCCAAGACAGGTGCCGGCCGCCTTGGACGTGTCCCACTCGTCCTCGTCGGTATCTTCGTCTTGCAGGGCCAGCAGCTCCATGAGCACCGGCGCAATTTCGGGCAGCGCGATCTGGGCAAAGTGGTACGACACGTGTGCCGGCTCCTCGTTGAATTCGAGCGCTTCGGCGGCCTCGAGCGAGAGCTCAATTTCCTCATCACACACCGTGGACCAGAACTCGACGGCCTGGAGCGCCACATGCGGCTCGGGATCGCGCATGCCCAGCACCGTGAGGCCAAACAGCGCTTGCTCCATGTAGAAGCGCATCTTGTCGTAGTATAGCTGCATGATCCGCACAAGGTTCTCGAACGCCGCGACCTTGACGGCGACATGAGGCGACTGCGTCGCCTCGCAGACGACCTGCATGATAAAGTTGCGCTCGCCCTCGCGCTCAAAGTTGAGGCGCACGAACTCGAGCGAGTTGAGCAGGGCGCGCAGCGCAGCGAGCTGTACCTCGGGCGACGTCTCCTCCTTCCGTGCGCCCTGAATGACGGCCGTGAGGATCTCGTTCGACTGGGCGGCGAGCACGGCGGGATCGACGACTTCGCACGTGAAGCCGATGGCCTGGAGCGCCGCCTGGCGCTGGCACGGGTTGTGCAGATCACCGATCGCCGCGAGGAGCTGCGACACGAGGTCCGGCCACATGCCGCGCGGCAGTTCGATGGCGGCGATGGCGGCGGTGACTTGCGCCGCGACGGTGCCGGCACGAGGCTCGCTGCTGCTCAGCGTCATGAGCACCTTGCTCTTGACCTGATCGCGCGCTTCTGCCGAGAGCGCCGTCCAGCGGTCGGCATAGTCCTGCGCACGCCGAGCCTCGCGCGCCACGAGCGCGTTTTTGAGAGCGAGGCCGGAGGCGGTGCGGATGTGCACGAGGGCAGCCTCCGACGCCATCTCACTCGACAGCGATGTCATGTACATGGGGTAGCTATCACGCGCCGCTGCCTCCAGCGCCTGCTCGGCGGCCTGTCGGGTGGCATGGTCCGGCGACAGGGAGTGGGTGAGCAGTTCACCGGCATTCATCTTCTGTCGTGTTGGGGGCTAGAAGGAAAAAAACACCGGGCGTGCGTGGGTCATAATTCCCAGTCTGGCAACGGCGCCTCGTAGGTGGAGACTATCGTCGGGCTCTACTCGACGGACGCGGCGAGGCGCCAGAGGCTCGGCGCTTCTTGTGCGACTTGTTCGCCGCCTCGCGCTCCTCCTCCTCCTGTTCCTTCATCACAAGTAGGAGAAGCGTGTGGCAGCGGCGTGCAAGCTCTTGCGGCGTGCGACTCTTAATGAACCAGTTGAAGCGGAACTCAGGGTAGCCCAGCACATCGGCACGCACGCGCTCGTACACGTCGTCGGCACCGAGGCCATAGTCTGCGAGACGCACAAGCAGAAAGCGGTCCTCCTCTTCTGAGTACGCCTTGCCGCGCGTCTGGTTGTACGACAGGCGCAGCTCATGGAGCGGCTCGTCGTATGCATGGACCTTGCGGCGCAACATCCGTTCTTGCTCTGCCAGGCGGCGGCGCTTGCTCTCGCCCTCCTCGACCCGCTGCACGATGCGGTCGCCATCACTCAGTTCGTGCACGTGCTCCCAGAACACGTCCGCATACGCACGCACATCGTCCACGGTCTTGTCGCTGCCGCCCGCCTGCATGTCGTCGGCGATCGCCGCATGCGATGTGCGTCCGTGCTTCTCGCACGCCTTGACGTATTGCTGAAAGTCACGCCGGTGCCACTGGCTCCATCCCTGGGAGGCGAGCGCCTCCTTCTCAGCCTGCTCGGCCTCGGTCAGCGGCTCGGCGTGATCGATACGCGCCTGTTCCTCCGCACGCTGCGCCTCGGCAGCCGCGTCGCCGGACTCGGGCGGCGGGACTTGGTAATGGAGGCTGCGTTGGTAGGCAGCCGTCTCACGCGTCTGTAGCTCGATAAAGCGCGGCGGATAGAACTGCCATTCGGGCGTGGCGACCTGGCGCGGCGCGCGCGGCGCCTTCGGGGCAGCCGGCTTGGTCGTCGTACGCATCGCATCGCGGTAGTAGCTGTCGATCGAGTAATTTTGCTTGCGCTCGCGCTTGGCAGGCTCGATCCAGATGCCGGGGCGGCGTGCAGCGGCGCCCTTGTACTCCTCGCCCTCCCAGGCGTAGGCCGACTCGCTCTTGATGTTGGTGAGCTCATCAAGGCTCGTGTACTGCCGGTATTTAGCCTGTAGCTCGGCAGTGCGCGCCTCACCCTGTGCAATGATCGCGTCAATGTCATCCTTGACGTCCATCGACGCCTTGTCATTAATGATGCGCTCAGCGCCATGCTGGATCATATCGACCAAGTCTTCCTTCTGGCCAGCGCCTTTAGGCTGACTGGCGGTACTGCTTCGACCCTGTTGGATGACAAGCTGGTCAAGACGCAGCTTCTGTGCGGCCCGCTCGAGAATGCGCTCCTCAATCGAATGGTCTGTCACGAGGCGGTACACGTACACCTGCTTCTTCTGGCCGATACGGTGCGCACGGTCCATGGCCTGCAGATCCGCCTGCGGATTCCAATCGCTGTCGAACAGCACGACAACGTCTGCGGAGGTCAGGTTGATGCCCAGACCACCGGCGCGCGTCGTCAGCAGAAACACAAACTTGTCGCTGCCGGGCCGGTTGTATTCGTCGATCGCTGCAATACGGTCTTCGTGCACGGAGCTGCCGTCGATGCGGCAGTAGGGGAACTCGCGGAATAGGCAGTAGTCCTCAAGGATATCGAGCATACGGCTCATCTGGCAGAAAATGAGCACACGCGAGCCGCGCTCCCTCATCTTCTTGAGCAGCTTATCGAGGATGTCCATCTTGCCACTATTGTACACGAGATGCTCGTCGGTCGTGTAGGGCGGCCCTGGTTCAGCGCCATCAAAGAGGTACGGATGGTTGCAGCACTTGCGCAGCTGCATGACAATGTTGAGCAGGCGCGTCTTGCCCTCCTTCTTAGACAGAGCGCCGTTCACCGCGTCAATATCCTTCTCGAGCAGCGACTTGTACCACTTGCGCTGCATGTCTGTTAGGCCGACAAACACGTTCGTCTCCTTCTTGGGCAGCAGGCTCTGTTCCACGTCGGCTTTGACGCGGCGCAGCAGGAACGGACGGAGCACCTTGTGCAGCTGCTGCACAATCGAGCCATGTGCATCGTCGGCTCCCTCGTCCTCACCGCTGCCCTTGCCCTGGAACCACGCCTCAAAGTCGTCTGCGGACGAAAACACATCCGGCAGCAGAAAGTTGAGCAGACTCCAGAGCTCCATCAGATTGTTTTGGAGGGGCGTGCCGGTAATCAGCAGCCGGCCACGCGATGTGAAAGAACGCACGATCTGCGAGAGGGACGAGTCGACATTCTTGATACGGTGTGCCTCGTCGATGACAATGTACTCCCACGCGAGCTTCTGAAGCGCCGGCTTCTCGCGCAGACACATTTCGTAGGTGGTGATGAGCACGTCAAACTTTTGGGGCAGGACGCGGTCCTGGATCATGGCATGGCGCTCCTCCTTGGAGCCCTGCAGCGTGAGGATCTCGAAGCCTGGCACCCATTTGTCGAATTCGCGAGCCCAGTTGTCGAGTGTCGACTTGGGCACGACAATGAGGTGGCGGCCGGGCGTGTCGCAGTAGTACTTCAGGTAGCCAAGGAACGAGACGGTCTGCAGTGTTTTGCCGAGACCCATCTCGTCGGCCAGAATGCCATTGATGCCGTTGTGGTACAGGGAGATGAGCCAGTTGAGGCCCTGAATCTGGTAGTCCTTCATCGTGCCGCCCTGGACGTAGCCGGGACTCTCGCGGAACGTAAATACTTGATCTTCGGTCTCCTCCTGCAGCATCTCCTCGTCCTCCTCGCGCTCCGACTTGCGGTGGTGGTGCCTGTGGTCGCCACCCGCGCGGCTCTTCTTTCCGCGCTGGTTCGCCGACTCGTCAAGCAAGGCAGCAAACTCGGGATCGCGGTCCTTTTTGATGTCGATAAAGTGCTGGAACAGCTCCGTCTGGCCGAGGAGGTAGCTGAAGCGCTTCCAGCTGTCGACCGTCTTCTGACGGTTCATCTCGCTGCGACTCGCATCGAGACTCTCGTTCTGCGCTGCTCGCTGCGCACGCCGCTCAGGCATGGCCAGCGCGCCGTCCGACATGGTCGTCGTCGTCCGATCCGCCGAGGCGCTACAGCAACGCGCGTCGCCACCGCGTGACAAGATATTTTCTTATTTACCCCTACCGAGGCGGCGCTATCGTAGCGACACACCCTGGCCTACGTAGTGCGTGTTTGGGTCACCGTACACGCGGTGGCGAATGCCAAATTTGGGCTGGGCATCCGGCGCATGCGGTGCGAGCGCGGCAAGCGCGTCGCGAACCGAGGGCGCGTCGGAGGGCGCGGCGGCGCCGCGCTGCTGCGTAGGCGCAGCAGGCATGGACGCGCCCTGGAGTGTCTGAGTAAGGTGGCTGTTCCACCGAGCCTTGACTTCGTCCCAGAACGAGGGCGGCGCGGGGTGGAACGACGACCGTGTCGCATTATGGCTGCGCTGTCCGGTCGACTTGTCGTAGTCGTTCGCCTCAGCCAGGCCGTCTGCCTCGGCGTGCATGGAGGTCACCATGAATTGCGTTTGATCACGCATGGACGCATGCACCATGTACACCAGTGCACCGGCAACCAGTGTGCCACCCACCGTCGACAGCATCGAAAGGCGCCCCATGGTGACAAATCGTCGTGGCCGACGGAAGCGCTGACGTACGCCCGGCTGGGTCCGACCTGTGTTGGTGTGTGGAGAACGGGCCTGGTAGGTCGGTGGTGTCTCACGTCACCAGGCCGCCTCGCACGGCCAACGTTGGGGAGCATGTCGCTATCGCTACGGCCCCTCGTGGTCCGATTTGCGGATCCGAGCGTGGAAGATGCGCATGTAGATGTCATTTATGAGCGTGTGAAGCAGGAAGACGAGCGTGTGTGGCCGCAGCTGTATGATATCACGGTGAAAGACCTCAAGGCGCGGCTGTGTGCGACGCATGCATCGATGCAGGGCCGGCGCCTCCGGCTGATCTACTTTGGGCGCGTGCTTCCGAACGGCGTGCGTCTGGCGCCGTGGATCGATGCGCTGATGCCGTCGGAAGATCCTGCGACGCTCGAGCAAATGCATGTCGAGCGCGTGATGCACGACGCCATGTACGAGCTGCGCCCCACTGCCTCGAGGGGCGGCGAGGAGGTGTGCATCGCACGCTTGCCGATTGTGTTCCTGCAGTGCTCTGTTGGATCATCGGCGACTGTGCCTCGTGATGACGACGACCCGCTGGCAGGCCGAACGTCGCGTGAGCCCCGCGGCTTTGATCGGCTGCGCCACACGGCCGGCATGTCGGACCTCGATATCCAGATGATGCGCGAGCAGTTTCACCGGCAGAGCGGCATGCTGCGCAGTGGCGATGTGCTGCGAAGGAACGAAGAGGAGGATATGGCGTACACGATGGAGGAGCAGTGGATCGATAACATGGGCCAGCATCCTCTGGAGCAAGAGGCGTGGTGGGCGCACATCGTAGGGGGCCTGTTGCTCGGCTTTTTGTTCCCCCTCATGCCGTTCTTTTTTATGTACGAGCCCAAGCCACTCGTGTGGTCTCGGCAGCTGCAGCGGCGCCAAGCAGCGGTGTCTGAGGAGCGCACGCGTGAGCTCGAGTCGCTTTTGCAGCAGCTGACTGACCAGCTTCGGCAGCAGCCTGTCGATGCGCCGCAGCGCGAGCGTATCGACCAGGCACAGGCCTCGCTGGATGCGCTGCTCGATCGGTTCCGGCGACACAGGTCGCCACGCGTGCCGCCTTCTTCGAGTGATGAGGACGACGAAGAGGCGGGGCCCGAGCAGCCGACGCGCCTCTCTCGCCTCGGTGTGTTGGACCGGAATCGGTACGTGGTGTTTTCGCAGCGGACCTGCTTTTGTATCGTGATGGGCTTGGTTGTCAAGTACGTATGAGTATCTCACAGCAGCGTTCTTGTCAGTGTGTTTCGCTTGGCTGCGTAGCTATGTGTCCCGGTAGGGCGGGGCGTCAGGTGCCTCAGGCGCCTGATTCTCGTCCTCATCCTCGTCCTCCAGAGCAAAGGCATGGTACAGATCGTGCGTTTGCGCCTGCGCTGCCGACGAGGTATCGTGCCGCATGCTCTCGAGCTGCACGGCCTCGTCGTCCGGCACGTGGGCATACAGACCGCGGGACCATGGCATCACGCGGAATCGGAGTGCCAAGAACGCGAAAAGGAGCGCGAGAAGCACGACGATGAGCACAGCCGCGAGGCCGACCCAGGCCGACGACGAAGCGTGCGCCAGCGAGGCGAGGTACGCCGAGTCCGCCTCCGGGGTCTGAGACGGCATACCAAACACGTGACTTGTTTCGCCCGGATCCGCATCGTGGTCGGGTGGCAGGGCATGCGTGGGCTTGGCGAGGTGGCGAGACGAAGTGGGCGTCGCGACGAAGGTCATGCCATGTGCGGGAGCACTGCCGAGAACGGTGGTCGTCGGCGCACCGGGAAGTGTGATCTGGTACTCGTCCGAGTCGGGCGGAAAGTTCCACGGCTTGGCGAGCTTGGCGTTCCTCGCGGCGCCCCAGAACGTGAGGCGCCAGGACGCAAGCTCGCCGCGCGGCGGCAGCGACGTGCCATTCCGCGGCGCATCCTCGTCCACGGATCCGTGGTCCGACACCTCGATGGTCCACGCGCCGACCGGGTCCTCGCCCCAGTGCTTGAGCGTCATAAAGGTCCAGCCGGGGAACCCGTGCTTGTCGCTGTCGTAGCGCCGCGGACTCGCAAGCACACTCTTGGTCCCGTGCGGACCGTACAGCACGACCTGCACGTCGCCACGCCGCTCGTGCGTGATCCACACCGTCGTCGTGACATGCTCGAGCGACGCCAGATTGGCCTCTTGGAGCATGTCTCGAGTCACGTGTACCGTGTGATTGACCCGGCGATCCTGCGACACGGCAGCGTGGACCGGGTACTGGGGCGTCTCGAGCCATGCCTGTGGCGGGACGAGTGTGTGGCTGCGAGCGTTTTCGACCAGGCGCGTCGCATCGACGACGCCAAAGCCGGACTTGTGGCTGTACATGAGCCCCGCCGCCGTCTTTTGCCAGTCGGGGTCCTCGAGGTTGATCGGCTCACTCGACTTGATCAGAAGATGCTGTGCGTCGCGCCATGTGAGGTCTGGACGCACCTCGAGCGCGAGCGCAAGTGCGCCCGCAACGAGCGGCGCCGCGGCACTCGTGCCACCGTGCGTCGATGTGCAAGTGCGGTTCGTGAGCCCCTGTACATTGCTCGTCGAGATACTCAGACCCTTGCCTGAGCTCCATGCGCTCGCGATGATCGCACTGCACATCTCCGAATAGTACGGCCGGTGTCCCTCACTGTCGACCGCAGCAATTGTGATTGTGTAGATCGAGTTGGTGTATCCGTCAAAGTTGCACTGGTCATCCACCGAGCCGCCATTGCCGCCGGCAAACACATACAGACTTCCTCGGCCCTTGCGCCCATGATAAATCCCATTCAGCATGGCTTTGGCCACCAGGCCGCGGGGTCCGTCCATGCTCCGCCCCGAGTCGGACGGGCCCCACGAGCAGCTGTAAATGTCGCTGATTTGGTAACCATAGTTGAGGGCGGCCGCCTCGTCCGCATCGCTGATCGGGCCTGACAAAATCCGCACGCCTGCGACATGTGCGTCTGGCGCGACACCGACGCCACACACATCGTTCTTGGCTGCGACGATCTCTCCAGCGCAGCGTGTGCCGTGCGTATCGTCTACGAGACGCGGCAGCGGCAGGTTTTGGTGCAGGTTAAAGTCGTACGAGGCGCGCGCCTCAAAAGCATCGACCAGGTCCGGGTGTGTATAGTCGACACCGTCGTCAATCAGGGAGACAGTCACGCCCTTGCCACTCGCGAGTTTCCAGGCGCCACTGATATGCAGGTCATGGCCAGGTATGTTGTTGTTCAACAGGTGCCACTGCTTGTAGAAGAGCGGGTCTTTGATATGAAAGGCTTCCGCCATATCGTTCGTGCGGTTCTTCGGCACAGGCGCCCGTTTTTCGCGCATCCACTGCGCAGTCGCAGGCTTGGGCGGCACGTTGCTGGGGTATAGGTGAGGCATCTGCGCGGCATCGTAGATCACGTTGCGCTTGTGCCGCATACGCACGCTCTGGCGCTCAAGTTGCACAGAGCGTGCAAGGCAGTCCAGCGGCACACAGGCTGTGCCGATGCACCGCTTTTCGTGGGGGCGCTGTGAGAGCGATGCATACCGCTGCAAGACAGGATCAGCGTGCAGCGGCACCTCACCCAGCACGGATCGCCGTGAGATCTCATCTGGCTTCTCTGCCCGCAGTAGCCAGTGGTCACGCAGCTCACCCACCTGCTCAACCAACTCAGCGCCCAGTGCCTGGGCTATATGTTGGGGCGTCAGCTCCGATGCGTCCGCGCACGGCGCAGGCCGCACTTCGGCGACATAGTAGTGATGCGTGTCATACGTCCGCTTCTTTGGCATCGCGCCAAGCGCACCTAGGGCTAGCACCAGCGCGGTGCATGCCCACAGCGTCGGCGCCCAGCAACGCATCGACGGTCGTCGTCCAACCCACCTGCCCCTGGCCACGTCGCCCTGCATCTCATCATCACGTGATATCCATCCACTCGGCTCACGATGCTATCCCACTATCTAGTGCATGGCGGCCGTGTCCTTGGTCTCAACGGGCGCGCGCTTGGTCACGCCCGAGGCCTTGACGGCCGATGACGTGCCCTGCTCTGCCTGCGTCGTACGCGAAGCCGACTCTGTCTTCTTGGGCGGCACAGCGGGGCGAGCGCGGGCGCCGCCGCCAAGCAGCGACGTCAGCAGGCCCACAAGGCCTAGGAGCACAGCCACGACGGCGGCGTAGAAGCCGACAATATCAGACGACTGCTGCAGCACACGCAGCTTGTCCTGCTCGGTCGCGAGACGGTCGACAAGCACGTTCGTGCGGCGGCGGATCTGCTGGACAAAGTGGTCCAGACCCGACAGAGGCGCCTCGCGCTTGTTGCCATTCTCGTCCCTGCTGAGCTCATCCTTCTCGCGGTTCTGCTCGAGTGGAAGCTTCACGCGGAACGTCTCATCGGCAAACTTGGCCGCCTCCTCGGGACTGGTTCCCACGTAGATGTTGTCAAACTGGATATCGTCATCCATCGTCCACAGCTCAAAACCGATACCGCCAATCGGGGCAAACTTGTTCGGGTGCAGATCCTCAAACCAGTTGGGGTTGGCGATCTTGCGCGGTGCCCACTCGCCCTTGTAGGCGGGGTTAGGAATCAGCGGCGCCGTCCACTTGCCCTTGTACGCAGGGTTCGCGACCATGGGCGCAGTCCACGGACCACAGCCCGACACGTCCTCACACTTGGGGTTTGGCACGGGCGGCGCCATCCACTCGCCATCCTCGGCGTCGTCCCACTCCTCAGGCTTGGCGGCGTTGGGATCTGGCACCATTAGCGGCTCCTCTTCCAGCCAGTCAGCTGGCTTCTTAGCCGCAGGGTCACGAATCATCAAAGGTGCCTCCTCGTCCCAGTCGTCGGGCTTGCTGGCGTTGGGATCGGGGATCTCGGCCTCGTCGACCCAGTCGGCGGGCTTGGTGTCCTCGGGGTCGTCAATCTCCTTGGGCGGGTTGACGGCCGGCGAAAAGTCCTCGAGCAGGTGGCCCTTGAGCACCGACTCTTCGTTCACGCGGATGTCAAACGTGTTGTCGGGGCTCACAATGAGCGTGTACAGCGTCGAGACCTTCGACACCTTGGCGCTCGGCGGCAGCTTGAGGTGCTTCTCCTCAAACACGCCCGTCTTGGGGTTCTTGTGCCGGAAGATAAAGTGCAGCTTGTTGTCAGCACCGCAGCGGTCAGGACCAAACATGATAGAGTAGGGCGTCGAGTCGCCAAACTTTTCAGGGTTGAGGTCGCTTTCGCTGCTGCTGAGCAGCTTGACGTAGGCACCACCGCACGAAAGGCCGTTCTGCATCTTGACCTCGTACTGCACGACGAAGGGCTTCTGACCATCGAGCTCGATCGGTTGGTCAAAGATCGTGCTGATCGCGTGTTGACGGGCCTTGCTCTTCATGGTCAGCGCCGTGTCACCAGGAATACCAGGGAACACGGACGCCTCCTCAACGGACCAGACGCCCTCGTACTTGAACTCCTCGTTGCCGTTCTGGAACTTGCTCGCCTTGGACGGCGTCCAGCGCGATTCCCAGCCCGGCGTAAACTGCTCAACAAAGAGACCCTGGATCTGGGACGGCACAAACGTGCCCCTGTCCTCAGCCTGCACACCAGAGGCGGCCTGCAGGGCCAGCGCGGCCATAGCGCTCGAACTCACCGCGACGCGGAACGACTTCATCCTACGAAATGGAAGTAGGTACGAGAGATGCTACTGGCCAACCTTCCACGTGTTCCATGACAATGTCGGCCCATGCGTCTGCAGGACACGTGGCATCTGTGCATGCATGCACTTACCTCCACTGTGCCTCGAGCCGTGCCACCTGTTCCAGCACCGCGCGGCGACTCGTGCCGCCGATGGCATTGCGACGTTCGACACTCTGCTCCATGTCCCACACAAGCGCAATGTCCGTGTCGAAAGCTGGGTGCAGCGTGCGCAGGTCGTCGAGTGTGAGGTCCGTGAGCTCGCAGTGGCGGTCTTCGGCCATTTTGACGGCCGATCCGGAGATGTGGTGCGTCTCGCGGAAAGGAATGCCTTTGCGCACGAGGTAGTCAGCCAGGTCGGTCGCAAGCATGTCAGGCGTAAGTGCCGCACGCATCTTGTCCGCATGGACCGTCATAGTGCTCAGTACACCAGTCAGAATCTGTAGACATGCCTTCGTCGTATCGACGGCATCAAAGAGAGGCTCCTTATCTTCCTGCAGATCCTTGTTGTACGTCGACGGAATACCCTTGAGCGACATCATAAAGCCACACAGATGGCCGTATAGACGCCCGCTCTTGCCCCGCAGCAGTTCGAGGCTATCGGGGTTCTTTTTCTGCGGCATAATGGACGAGCCCGTGCTGTATGCATCGCTCAGCACAACAAAGCCAAACTCGGACGACGAGTAGATGATCAAGTCTTCGGCCATCTTGCTCACATGCACAGAAAACAGCGATGCCCACATAAGCATCTCGACCACAAAGTCGCGGTCCGCCACGCTGTGCATGCTGTTAGGACCGACCGAGTCAAAGTGCAGTTCTTTGGCTAGAGCGTCGCGGTCGAGGCCGGCGAATGGGTTGCCAGCAAGCGGGCCGGCACCCAGCGGCAAGACTGAGACGCGCGGGCGCATCACGCGCAGACGGTCAAGGTCGTTGGAGAAGTAGGACGCATGCGAGAGAAGCCAGTGAGCCCATCGAATCGGCTGAGCGCGCTGCAGATGCGTGTAACCGGGCATGAGGTGGTCGACCTCGGACTCGGCGCGCTTGACCATCACACGCAAGAGATCAGTGAGAAGGGTGACGATGGCATCGACTTCGTCGAGGAGCCACATGCGCATGTCTGTGGCGACCTGGTCGTTCCGGCTGCGACCTGTGTGCAATTTGCCGGCAACAGGTCCGATGAGCTCCTTAAGACGGCGCTCGTTTGCCGTGTGGATGTCTTCATCATCATCTGCAATACGGAATGAGCCATTCTTCCACTCCTCAGCTACGGACGACAAGCCTTGGATAATGGTGTGGGCCTCAGACTCGGACAAGACGCCACAGGCAATCAGTGCCTTGGCGTACGCCTGGGAGCCACGGATATCCTGTGCCCACATGCGCTTGTCGTACGAGAGAGATTCGTTGAAAGCATGCATGATGGGGTCGGTCGTGCCCGTAAAGCGGCCGCCCCACAACTTCTTTTTCGTAAAGTCGTCACTCGACATGGTGGAAGAAAAGAATCGAGTCAGGGACGGTGGGGTATGTGGAGGCTATGAAGCGACTCTAATTATTGCTGGGCGCATTGGACATTGGGTTCGTCGTCGTCGTACTCGTTACGCTGGTCCTCCTGCTGCTTCGTGCCGATATGCGAGCCAAACTGTGTGTGAGTAAATAGTACGTACGTCATCAAGTTGGCCAGGAGCTGTCGTCACTTCCTCGAGCAAGTCCTCGGGTGGCGCCAGCACTGGGCGCTTGGGCGGCAACAGCGCCTCGAGCGCCTTGGCATCCACGGACGAGGCCCATGCCTCGGTTGGGAACTCAATGTCCCACTGCAAAAACAGGTCGCCTTTATGGTCGCGGTATCGCTGGTCGACCATACCCTCGCCACGGACGATATCCACCTGGCCCGGTCGGATTACCTGTCCTGGCTTTCGGGTGATGTGAATGTGCCGGTGGTCCAGGTGGGTGAGGACCGTACGAGAGAATCCAAGGAGCGCCTCTGAGAGTGTCACACGCACCGTGGCGAGCAGGTCGAGCTGCTTGACTTGGAATGTGTCGTGGGGCTTCTGCTTCAGCTCAAAGATGATCGAGGCGGGCTGCGTGTCAGGCAGCTGATCGCCTTCGCCCTCAAAAACAATGCGCTGGCCGTCGTAGGCACCACGCGGTATATCCAGGCGGAGCTTGGCCTTGGCTCCCACGACCCTCTTCCCACGGCACCTTTTGCACTGGTCTTTCTCGCGGTACTTTTTGCCTCGGCCCTCACAGTCCGTGCACGTAGCCATCGTCTGAGAAATAAGGCCATTGCCTGCATGGCGCTGCTGCAGGTAGCGGCCCTTACCACCGCATGTGACGCAGTCTTTGAGCACGGCGCCGGGCTTGCCGCCTGAGCCGTTGCAGTGGCCACAGACGACATTCTTCTCGAGCGAAAAGTGTGCTGTGCGTCCGTTGTACATGTCCTCGAGCGACACTTCGTACGGAATCACCGAGTCTTGTGCCCGTCGAGGCGGACGTGGGCCCATCCCAAATGAAGACGCACCAAACATAGAGGCTGTGGTCAGTGTCGCACGAGCTTTACGTACCGAAGATATCGTCCATATCAAAGCCAGCACCCGGCATGCCGCCAGGTCCTCCGCCCTCGCCATACATGTCATAAGACGCGCGGGCGTCTGGGTCTGCCAGTGTTTCGTACGCATTCGCCACCTCTTGGAACCGCTGAGACGCAGTGTCGTCACCCGGGTTCTTGTCAGGGTGGTTCGCTAGCGACTGCTTCTTGTACGCCTTCTTGATCTCTTCTGGTGACGCATCTGGCGCTACACCCAGCACGTCATACAGCCTTGTTTCTACAGCCATATCCTCAGCCTCGCACGACGTACGATCGTACAAAAGGCAACCTGGAAAAAGGCCTCTCCACGTACTTCTGATGGCCGACTTTTATGTGCGAACGGCGCGCACGATGCAGGATGTGCTGACGCATCGGGGCTCGGTCAAAGCCATGTCGGCTGGGCACGGTGATAAGAAGGATGCGAAGCGCATCATGGCACTCGTGGTGAATACGCTATCGTATCGTGCGGCGCTCCAGCACATTCTCAAGCAGGTGGACCTTGTGAAAAAGGAACCGAAGTGGTTCGGCAGTGCGTCGCCGCTGAACCGCACACAGGGTGCCCTGCCTCAGCCTGCACCGTCGATGTCTGATTGCGTGATGCTCGTCATGCTGCACGACCTGCTGTTCACGTCGCGTGGTATTCAAGCAGCCAAGGCATGGCCGCCTCGTGAGAGGATGGAAAAATACAAGTCGCAGCTGCATGCAGAGCTCGTGCGACTACAGATCCGGCAAGGCAAGAAGAGTGTAGAGGAGCTGCGCAGTGGTGCCGCGGAGCGCCGCGTTGCCGCGCGCATTCCGCGATGGTGCCGCATCAATACGCTCCAAGTCACGGAGCAGGACGCGCTGCAGCAGCTCCAAGCGGCCGGCTTTACCCGCACCGAGTCGAATACCTTGGAGCATGTGAATGCGTTTTGCCCCTCGCTGCATGTGGCGCATGTATGGGCCTTTCATCCGAGGTCCACATCCAAGCTTATGAGTCTGCCCCTGTACAAAACGGGCGGCCTCATCCTACAGGACCTAGCGAGTTGCTTCCCCGCGGCTGTTTTAGCGCCCCCCGACCGAGACTACGCGCAGATTCATGCCTTGGACGCCACGTCGGCGCCAGGCAACAAGACGAGTCACCTTAGCGCCCTGATGCAGGGCCAAGGTACACTTGTGGCCTTGGAGCGTGCGCCGCAGCGGTTCAAGACACTTACTCAGATGCTGGACAAGGCGGGTGCGCTGGCCACACAGCATGGCAATGTATACCCCCAAAATACGGACTTTTTGACGCTCGATCCACAGGATGAATCCTATGCGGCCATTCGCTACATGCTTCTGGATCCAAGCTGCTCTGGCAGTGGTATCGTGAATCGGCTCGACTACCTCACGAGCCACGACGACGAGCAGGACAACTTGGAGCAAGTCGTGCCAGATGCCGAATCATCTAGCGTGGCCGAACAGACGCGCCTCGCTAGTCTCGCGAGTTTGCAGCAGCGCATGATTCGGCATGCTATGACGTTTCCGCATCTGGAGCGATTCACCTACTCTACCTGTTCTATTCACCCTGAAGAGAACGAGCATGTCGTCATGCAGGTATTGGCCTCCGAGGAAGCCCAACAGGGTGCATGGACACTCGCACCACGCGCCGAGGTCTTGCCGACATGGCCCGAGCGTGGCCAACCAGAGGCCTGTGGTGGTGATGAGAGCGTGGCACAGTGCCTCGTCCGATGCACCCCTGGCGGCACGAGCGAATGCAGTGCATCTGCCGTGCATCGCATGGCGTCCAATGGATTTTTTGTGTGCTGCTTTGTGCGCCGCACGGCGTCTCGGCCAGCGAAACGCGCGCGTCACCACTAGGACGGCACAACGAGTGTCATGGGCTCATCAGGCCATGCGCCCACACTCTGTATTTGCACGACCGTCTCAGGATCTGACGCGGACAGGTGGGCTTGGTGGCGCTCCCGTACCGTGCTGACCGTGCCCCACCAAATCGGCTCGTCCCGTATCGTATATACCTCGTAACCAGAAGCCCAAGGCACCGTGTCCGTCCATGTCAGCAAACCATGCGACCATGTCGCATCAGGCGCGGTTTCGTCGTAGGCGCTAGCAGGTGCCACGTCCACCTGACCTACACGAACAGAGCCCGAAACGCCTAACACCATGTGTATGTCATAATCATAGGCCTCCTGTGGCAGTGCCACCTGACTCGTGTACAAAGTCCATCCATGCGGCAACGCTTGAGCCTCGCACGTGCCGGAATACAAGCGGTCGTGAATATACACGCACGGCTCAACCGAGGCGCCCTTAACACTGATACGCACCTGGACCTTTCTCTGTGTGGCGTCGCTGGGCAGGGGGGCTAAAGCGACAAGCGGCACATATATCCACGTATCGGTACGTAGACACAGAGAGGTGGTGCCGCTCCATGCATCGTCGTGGGTCAAGGTCGTGCGAATGCCAGGATCGTTTTCTTTGCGTCCCTCGACATCGAGGACATAAGCCACCGCGGGCCATGCCAAGAGAGGTTTGGGCGCACACACGCCCTGGTCCGTCCATGCATGAGGGTATACATTTCGGCCCTGCACAAACCAGGCGGAGCCGGCACCTAAGCTAAAGTTCGTGCGGAAGCCATAGCCTAGCGTGGCTTGTCCATGCCAGGGACATGCGCGGCTCGCAAAGTAATGTGAAATGGCATGAGGTCCGCGATGCCAAAATGCCCAGTCTTCGTCCCACCAAGCCTGCCAAGAACGTGCCGGCGGCGCGTCGTGCTCCCATGTCCAGCCAGGCGCAAAGAGCGCAGCACTGAAACCAAAGGGCGTCTCGGACTGCAGCATGTCCAGGGCACGGTATGTGTCGTGGCCGCCTAAGCAGTTGCGTCCAAATACGTCTACGCCGATGAACACGTGCGAGCGTGGAAAGGCGTGGGTGTCTGCCACTACAGCGGAATGTTCCAGGCACGGGTTAGGGCGGACGTGGCATCGCTCTGGATGTGACCATGTATAGTTGGTAAAGCCCAGCGACGCAGCTTGGAAATAGGGCGCGTTCCTTAGAGACATGGCATCTTGCCACTGAAGTTGGCCGTCCGGGTACGTGACCGAGTCGTACCAAACGACATGCCATGTCGATAAGCGCTCTTGGCCCTTGTCACGGAGGTACCTGATCCACCGCCGAAGTCGTGCGGCATTGTGGAAGCTGTCGAGTTTGTGCAGAATAGGATTCGAGTGGGCCGTCAAAGCCAAGGAAGTCTCGACGTTGACGAGAAAGCCATCGATGCCATGAGCTGCTGCAAGGCGTATCAATTCATCCGCAAAGTAGGTGGACAACTCGGCTCTTACTTTTGTCCGCCAGGTCGGTTCCCATCCATCCAACAGACAGCGGAGGTCCAGCTTGGATTCGTCCCATTCGAACAGGAGCGTGCCGAGGATTCGTGTGCCATGAAAATGCGCTGCACGGACCCATCCGGGCGGTGGCAGCGATACGCGCTTGTGTGAGAAATACACCATGATATCCGTGCACTGCCAGTGCTCGAATGTGTATCCCTGTGCATGGAGGGATTCGGTGTATCCTCCTTGAAAATCGTGGCACACCAAGAGATGCGGCCGGTTGGGCCACGCGGTGCGCTGTCCACGTTCCCGTGCCTTTGGGAGTGTTTTCACATACTCGTCCAAATCCCGTAGATTCTCAAAGTACACCGGACGACCCGCAGCCGCCTCCAGGGGTCCTGCAAGGTGCACGTCCAGTGGCATGGAGGCCGAAACGAAGGCCTCCACTTGTCCTGGTTACCGTTGGGCAGCCATGTCGTTTTATGACCTGGAACAGGGCCGAGGCGTCCCGCCCGAGCAGGAGCCGCAGGATGAGCCACATCATGACGCAAGCCGCGGAGAGAATCCGCAGTTTATGCGATTGACGGAGCAGGTTGGACTCCATGTGTTTCGCATCAATGCCAATGTGGCTACATTACAAAAGCTAGATGCCCAGCTACGTCGAGCGCCGGATCTGGCACAGGGTAAGGCCGACCAGATCATGAGGCAGTTTGCTGATCTGTGTGAGCAAACTCGCAGCATTGTAAAAGACGCCACGGATGACGTCAAAAAGCTTTCATTGTATCCCATCGGTGGCAACGAGGGGTATGGCATTCGTCGCTCGTCGCCCTCGCGGCTAATGCAGACCAAGCTTCAGAACGACTTCCAGGACGCATTAAGTGCGTTTCAGCATATCCAAAAAGAAGGGATTCTGAAAGAGAAGGACGCACTCGCTCAGGCCAGGCAGCGAGGAAACGAGGCGGCGCTCTCCGCAGAACTCGCACCGGGCACGGATGAGCGTTCATCCGAGCTCATTCAGACTCAAATGTCCATGCCACCCAGACTAACGAGTGAGGAACTCGAGTTCCAAGAGTCGCTGATTGCCGAGCGTGAGGCAGAAATCCAGGAAATTGAGCATGGTGTACAGGAGCTCAATGAGATTTTCCGGGACTTGAGCCACATCGTTCAGGAGCAAGGCGGTATGATTGATAATATCGAGTATAATATTGGCACAATCGCTACGAGCGCACAAGGCGCAGACCGCGAACTGCTCCGTGCGAATCACTACCAGCGACGCGCGGGTCGCCGCGGCCTATGCCTTACCATGATTGTGGCTGTAGTTGTATCTCTTGTCCTAGTGGCGGTATGTATGCACGCGGCGACACTAACCTGGCAGCTCTTAGCATAGCACGCCGTAGCTGTAATTCAAGACGGGGTCCTTGAGTCATGTGGAGGTGCCTCGCCTCGTCATCTTCGACCATGTCAAATTCGGGCGGCAAGCAGCGACAGTCGAACAACTCGCCCTTTTCTGGCGCACAGGCGGCTCATACGCTCGGACCGAATATTCCATCTTCTGTGTATCCGAAAGACACGGTACGCGATGTAGCTGAATCTTTGGGCATCACGAACATGCGCGACAATATTTGCGTGGCACTCGCGACGGATATCGAATACCGTATTCGAGACATTGTCGAAAGCGCGTCCAAATACATGAAGCACGCGAAACGAACGCGCATGACAACCGCAGACATCGATAATGCACTGCGTCAGAAAAACATCGAGCCTCTGTACGGCTTTTTCCCTCCATACACGAGCGGCCAGAAAAACGGACCGTGGTTTCGTTCAGTCCCAACGCCATCAGGAGCTCCACTGTATGTGATGGAAGACGAGGAAATCAACTTTGACAATATCTTAGAGCATGGTCCGCGTGTCGGCGTGGGTCGTGGCGTCGGTTGGCATGCGCATTGGCTGGCCATTGAAGGCATTCAGCCGCCGATTCCCGAAAACCCCGTGCCGCTCGCGCGCAAGATGGGCACGACGACCGCCGCTGATGATGCATCGCTCACAGATGCTGGAGAGGCTGCTGCTGAGCTTGGCAATACGGCCGTCAAGCCTCTTGTCAAGCATGTGCTATCGCGTGAATTGCAGTTGTACTACGAGCGTCTGACGTCCTCGATTCTGAGCCCACCGACTGATGCCAAGAAGGAGTCCGACGTGTCACTTCCCCAAGACATTGTGCCACTATCACAATACACTTCGCTTTCCAGCGGCAATCTGGTTCGTGATGCAGCGCTGGCGAGTCTGCGTGGTGACGCAGGTATTCACCAGCTGGTGCCGTACCTTATCCAGTGGGTAGGCTCTAATGTGATCCATGCACTACGGGCCGACAAGGAAGACAAAAAGACGGCCGAGGCACAGCAGGGTATGCTCGAGCTCCTCAGCACAATGTTGAGCACGTTGCATGCCTTGCTCATTAACCCGTCCATTTTTATCGAGCCCTACGTACGTATGCTTTGACTGACCTCAGCTCCACCAATTGATGCCATCTGTTCTCTCGATCCTACTGGCTACGTACTTCACACCCGATGAAACGCCCGTCGAGGCGTCCATCGAGACGCAGGCGTACCGTCTTCGCCTGTACGCAGCGGCGCTGCTCGCGCATATTATTGACCACTTTGCTGAGTTTTACCCCACGCTCAAGTCGCGAGTCGTGGCAACACTGGTCCAAGCTCTGCTTTTGCATGTGGACGATGGCTCGGCCAAGCAGCTACCGGATGCATCAGGCTCGATAGACGCCAAGCTCGGCGCGCTGATGGGCCTCCGACGTCTGGGCCCGTCCAGTTTCAAGACCCTCTTGGGCCCTGTGCCAGTCCAGTCAGCTGATGCAGCCCATACAGAACTGATCCCCCTGCGTGTAATGGGCACGTGGCTGGCAGAAAATCAGGACGCCACGAAGCGCATCATGCAGGAAATTACGGCAGGACTGCGTGGGCTTGACACGGACGTAGCCGAGCCAGATCCTGAGGCCGTAAAGACAGTATACGGCGCATTTTGGACGGATGTCCTTGACAAGGAGCTGTTGGCCGTACTGGCTCACTACCATACACTCATTGCTTCGTAGACACTACGACTGCTGTGATGCGAGTTCCTTGTACGCCACGAGGCGCAGGAGATTGCGCTGGAGCATCGAGACAGTGATCTTGCCGATCGCTGGAAGGTATGCTGCAGCACGGCTGCGGACATCGCTCTCAAAGTTCTTTTCCGAGCTGAAGTTGACGCAGACAGCACCCTCCTTGATCCATGCGGTCGGTACCTTGTAGCTGGCTGACGGCACACCGCCAATGACTACGTCCGAGGCACGCACACAGCTCTCAGGGTCCTTGTATGGACTCGAGCGCACATCGTGTGCGGGACGGAGCCGTGCTGAACTGTTTTCTTTGTGTGCTTGGACGACCTTACTGGACTTCTTGTAGTTGGTATTGTTCGCCTCGTCCGTACGCTTGCTGAATTCGACAATCGAGTCAATGTCCACGGAAAATACGCGCGCGCCATCGTTGGAAAGGAGCGCTGCAAGTGGACGACCCACGACCTCAGAGCGGTTGATCACCGTGATCGTCTTGCCGTGCAAACGGTTACCGTACGGCAACGACGTGTCGTACACACCAACGGATTCGAGGCACTTGACGACGGCAAGAGGCGTGCATGGTAAAATGCTCTTGCAGAAGCCTGGCGGTGCATTCTCTTCTTCAGGTGCACCCGCGTCCGAAGCCACCAGCTCGGCCTCGTTCGTCGAGCCCGGGGCACTGCCAAGCTGCGAGGGCTTGATCCAGCGCACGTTGTGATACATGTTCCAGCAGTAGAAAAAGTTCAGGCCCTCAACATCCTTGCTGGGGTTCACAATCTGCTGCAGATACGTGTCTTGGCGACCACCAAAGATCGGATAGTACACCATAATGCCATCGACGCTCTTGTCGCGGTTCGCCGCTAGAATTAGGTCCTCTACGTCCGCCTCGAGACCAAAGTTCTGCAGGCTCTCAGCCTCTTGCGTCTCACTCACATCCTCAGAGTCGTCCCAAGTCTTCCAGATTTCAAAATTGATGCCGACAGCCTGGCATGCCTTGGCTGTCCATTCTGCATACGCAATGGAGGGTGGGCTTGGCTTGGCAAGAATGCCCACAAGCTTTGGGATCGAAAGCTGTTTTTCCTTCCGCTCGCTAATCTCCGTCTGAATGCTATCTTGGAACGGCTTCGCAATGGCCGCTGCCTGAAGCAGCTTGCCGGGGTACTCTGGCTTGGGCTGGGCCATATCGTGGAATGCAAAGGAGTCACTAGGGAGCCAAAATGTTAGCATATCCCTCCACGTGATTCCTGCAGCACGAAAAAAAAAGTTAGGCGTATGGTACACACTACTCAATGATATCACAACCAAGATTTGGTTAGTTGGTTTCTTGGGATGGTACATCCTCGGCACGGGTAGGCGCATCCGAATTCGGCTCGTTCGTGGACCAGGCATCAGATGCACGAGCCTTGAAAAAGCCACCCTTGTTCTTCTTGCGCTCATCCTCCTTCTTTAATTCTTCACGCAAGAGCTTGTCGTTCTCACGAATCTTTTCATCAATCTGGCGATGACGCTCATTGATGTCGACCGGTTTCGCAGCACCAAACGGATTCGACCGTGCCGAACCACTGGCGGGCGAGTCAGTACTAGGACGAGGCGCTTCGCTGCGCGGCTTGAGCTCCAGCTTGCGACGCTCTGTGGGCGCATTTCCCTCAGCCGAGGGCTTTCGCCAGGACGAAAAGTCTAGGTCATCGTTCCGGCGACCGCGACCGCCCTCCTGGTTACCGAATCCGAAGCGTGACTTGCTGACCACAGGCTTACCAGTCCGCCAGCTGGAAGACATGTCGCTTGCACTTGGCTCTGCAGGCACCATCGGTCCGCGTCGACGTGGCGAGTCGGTGCTGGGCGTAAACCGCCCACCAAAACCTTGGCGGCCGCCGTCCGAAGAAATCGACATGTTATCAAAGCCGGAGATGCCACTATCCCTTGAACTTGGTGGCAGGGGTGCAGCTCGACGCCATTGCGTCGCGTCATCCGCTGCCGTGTGCCGAGAACCACGCGATGGAGACTCCGCTACACTCACGCGCACATTGCGGCCCTGCATTGGCTTGCCAGTGAACGTCAACGCATCCTTCAATTCGTCCAGTGTTGCAAATTCCACATATCCGTAGCCACGCGGACGTCCGTCATGTCCCTTGACAAGACGCACGCTGAGTGCATTCATAGGATCAAAGAAAGCACGCACGTCTTCTTCCGTGCTCTCAAATGCCAAGTTCACCACAAAAGCAGTGAACGGAGGCTCTGTCGGGAGTGGTGGATCTTCGCGCATCGGCGCAGGTGGACCATCGTAACGCGATCGCGAAAAGGACGGAGGACCGCCACTCAATGGAGGTGGCATGCCGCCGCCAAAAGAAGGCTCACGGAGTGCCGGAGCGGTTGGAAGGTCATCCAGCTCGTCCGCCCAAGAAGTTCCAGTTGCTGAGAAAGTTAGTCCATTCTGTTTTACATACTTTCATCTGCGAGGAAATCGCCCAAGGACATCTTGCTCTTTTTTGGTGCTGGCATGTTAGCATAACTACTCTAGTAACCAGGTTCACAAGGTAGATACCAAGTGAAGAAAAGAGAGCAGCAACATACCCATGGTGAATCGATAGTGACAGTGAGTAAGAGTAAAGAAGATACAGAATGGTTTTTTTACTACGGCTCGCACACAATGTAGCTCCCTCCACCCCGCCTGAATCCCCCAGTCAACTCGCGGGCGATACATTTTCTGCTAGACTAAAATCCAACCAAAAAAGTATTAAAAATAATCAACATATTTAATAAAAGAATTCAACACGTAAACATTTTCAAACGCAAGATTGTGTAGTTTCAAAATATAAAAATCTAAATTCTTAAAAATAATAAGTTAACCTTTGTCTATTTCAACAGTAATTAATCTCGGAACAATATAAATATATTTAAATAATAACATATGTATTTGAATTACAATTATATAATGAAATAAAATGACTTGATTAATTTAATTTTGTTTATTTCTAATAAATTTTATTTTTTGTTTGGTATTGTATTGGATATTATATTTACATTTAAATTATATTTAACATATCGATGAATGTTGGCTGGTAAGTTTTCCGTGCAATATATTTCGTCTTAGTCATATCACACCCATTCATCAGGTGCGTTCGTGATAGTTTATCTTCGTCAATGGCGGATGATTCTGCTCCTATACCTTTGTGGGCGTCTGAATTAAAATACGCTAGCTGCTGGATATGTTCAGAAGAGGAAGTGCGATCATCAGATCGCATTCAGCTACACCTGGCCCCTGGTCATAGCACAGGGTTGGAATCACGCTCTCGTTTTATCCACCCTTGTAAATGTTCACTGATTGCGCATGAAAAGGTATGCATTCAGACTCTCTCTGACCGTTTCAGTGCTTATTATCTTGGATTCGACAGCATAGTCATGATCGACCTGGCACAGTGATTGTGTGTCCCCAGTGTAAAGCACCATACCAGCTAGAGCAGCCGCGCTCGATTTTATTATCTTCGCTAGAATACGTATCGTCATTGATTCGGTCGGCCATGCCGGTTGGTGCCTCGGCTCTAGCTGTAGCTGGTGTTTGGCTAATGGCGACAGCGCATGGATCGTGGTCCGTTCGAATGTTTCTCGGAGACCGAGTGGCGCGGCGGTTCCTCAAGTTTCCCTGGCCCTTGCATGTACGTGGGCGTATTTACTGACAACAAGTACTGGATTGATTTGCCACTGATACCATTCATGCTAATTGGAAGCCGTCTGCCTGTTTTTGCCAATCTTACGACATGGCTTCCTACATTAGCGTTCATGCCTCTGACAGACACACTGAACCCAAGGCCTGTTCGATTCCGGGCGACAACTCGTATGTTTGCATCTCGAAATTATCCGCCCGATCTCATGATGACAGCACTAGCGCTGCCATGGCTTCGGATCATGTACTTGGCGTGCAAGCGGTTTGTGTATCGTCAATTGCTGTTGTCACGGCCGCAGCGACCTGTGTCCAATGCCAACCGAGGATCGCGCATGGTACTAATGGGTGATCAGCCAAGTTTTGGTGTTCTCATCGACAGCCAAGAAGCGGCCATGGATACTTACGAGACACTGGATGATGGCACGTTGGTTGGTACAGGTCTAGCTAATGATCGGGACGACGATCAGGTCCTTTTGGAGGACTTGGACTTGTATGTGATGGAGCATCAGCGGGTGCCAGTCAATATTTTTGTAACGGTCGAGAGCTTGTCCAAACTTTTTGTCCAAGCGCTTGGTTTTCCTCTCGTTGCCAATGTGGCTGGTGGGTTTTTGGCGGGACTCGCGCGCTACAGTGATGTGATACGAAGATGGCTTGGCATTGCGCCTGGTGTGGTGCCTGAAAATGACTTGGCAAATTGGCTCAAGATTCTTCGAACTGGATGGATGGACCCTGGACAGCGGCGTCTGTATGCGGCATGGAGAGATCAGGAAGCTAGTTTCATGCTGGATGACTTGGACCCTGTGTGGTTCCGCAACCTGCTTGGTGGTGGTATGTACATTGTGGTCAAAGACATGTTTGTGCTGCTGTATCGATATCTTCGCAAGCAGCAGCGACAGCAGCTACGAATCAAAGACTTGCCCTTCAGTGAGGGCGTTGCACGCGAACTGAGCAAGGCACAAGTATAAAATACAGACACTATGTCATGATGAGTTTGCTGTAGCTGGGCGGTGCTACGCGAGCGTGCACCGCCTTGATGACGTAGAGTGGGAAGCTGCTAACGAGCACGATAATGAGGGTTTTCCACACAAAGTTGAAGGTCAATACAAATGACAAATCAAAGTACTCGGGCAGGAGCGCCATGCTGAAGCAGTAGATCATGAGCGTGACGATTTCCGAGAGGATCATGTAGATGTGCCATGTCGTGATTTCCAAAGCAACCATGACAAGCTCGTTGAGGATGAGGGCTGTGAAGGAGATGCTGACAATGTTGAGGAACTCGTTCTCAAAGAGCCACAGACTTGCGAGAATAATCGCCCCGCCCTGGTACACACTGATGGCGAGCCATGTAGTGAATGTCTTGCCAGAGAGCTGGCGGCCCTTGGTCAGGTCTTTGTACAGCTCGGGGTACAATAGGGCCATGTCTTCGCTGACGTCGCGATCGAGCACGAGGGAGAAGACAGGTGCCATCGTGTAGACAGTGGCGTAGCCGACCATGAGCCAGCCCTGGTACAGTGCGATGGGCGCAAAGAAGAAGATGGAGGAGAACACAGCCTGGATGACAGATATGATCAGGCCGCGGTGGATCACAAACTGGGCCAGTTTAGCGCTTCGCTGGTACGAGTTGCGGCCGTGCCATAGCAGGAGCTTGGTGATGTGGCAGAACTGCGTTACGGAGAAGTCGGCGGCGAGCGATGCCTGTTTGCCTTCTTTTCCGACGATGCCGATGCCGACGTTGGCAGCCTGGATCATCGAAACGTCGTTGCCGCCGTCGCCGATACAGCACACACGCTTGTTGGTGAACGTGCGGATGAGGCGCGTGACCTCGGCCTTTTGCGTGGGCGAGCAACGACACGCCACGACGACGGAGAGCTGCGTCGCGATCTCGATGAACTCGTGGCGGAAGTGGTCGAAGAAAAACTGCAGTGACTCGCCGTCAATCACGAGGCAGCAGTCGAGCTTGGACTGCAAGAACACGAGCGTGTCGCGAGCGGTATCGACCGACGATACCTTGGCGACCTGGTGGATGTACTGGTTGCGCGCCACAAGCTTGGTCGAGATCGCAATGCATGTCGCTGTCTCGATCTTGTCGCCCGTGAGCATCCAGATCTTGATGTTGGCATTCCGCAAAAGTTCCAGGGTCGTTTTGACGTTGCCCTGCAATTTGTCCTCCACACCCGTAAGGCCGAGCAGATCCATGTTCTGCTCAAGTTGGGCGGCCACGACATGGGCCATGGCCTCGTCGCGGCGATCGACGCGGATCTTGGCCGCGCTGTAAGCGCGCTGGAAATGCTCCCAGGACTCGATACTGAGCCGCAGACGCGCCACGACGAGCGTCCGAAGCCCCTCGCGGGCCATGTTCCCACACTCTTCGTCGAGCCAGTCGTTGTACGTCACGATGCGGCTCATGACGACGTCCGCGCCCTTCAAGTAGAAGAAAATGTCGCCGGATGCGCGGTCACGCACGACGATGCCCATGCGTTTGCGCTCGGACGTGAATGGGAACACCTCGAGGATGTCGTACACGAACGTGCCGAGGTCGCCGGACAGCGTGATGGAGTGCTGGTCGCGTGCTGCGAGATGCACGCCCATCGAGCGCGTCCAGTCGACGAGCGCGACTTCGTCGGGACTCGATGCCTGGTACGTCACGCTGCCGTCCTCGTTCGTGACGGGCGTCACGTTGTGGCACAGGGCCAGCGCCATGACCATGTCGTACACCTTGGCACTCATATCGCGCCAGGTGCGTGTGCGCCGCACGTCTCTGCGCATGGCGTCATGAAGCTGGCGCCGCACTTCGTCCATGCTGTCCCAGCCATAGCTCATGGTGCCGAGGTGCAGTCGCTTGAGCTCCATCTCGTTCTGGGTGAGGGTGCCGGTCTTGTCGCTCAGCAGGTACTCGATGCGCCCGAGCTCCTCTGGCAGTGTTGACGTGCGCACGATCGTATGTGGGATGTCGCGGTCGCCCATGATTTGCCGGGCATAGACGGTCTTGCCCATGTCGAGGTTCACGCGCAGACTGATGGGAATGATGGAGCTGAACAGGATGAGGAAGCGCATGACGTAGATGTACCACTTGCCGCGGAACCCATTGAGGGCGACGAGCAGGACGGAGAGAGTCAGTGTCACGGCGCACAGAATCTTCGAGAGGCGATTGATCTCGAGGTCGAGGAGGCCGACCTTGGTCTGAGGGTGCGACGTGTTCATGACGGTGCGTGTCTCTCGGCCCGTGTACACGACCATGCCGATGGCTCGGCCGGCGGCCAGGACCGTGTTCGCCCACAGCATATGGTCGACGGAGAGGGGCGTGACCTGTGGCTGGGCGGCGAGCGCGAGGTCTTCGGCCCCCCAGGTCGGCGACTCGTCCGGCGGGTGGATCGTAAATGTGCCGACGAACGAGTGCAGGTCCTTGGACGGCGGACCCGCGACGACCACGGCGCGTGACCTGAGCGCGGCGATCTCGTTCTCTGACAGGGGCTGTGTGGCTGGCACAGCGAGCCGCAGCTTCCAATCCGTCTCGCCGTCGAGTTGATCGGTGCGGACGAAACACGTGCCGGACTCGGACGTGTCGTCCGCATCGGCCGTGTACGTCTTGAGCAGGACCATGTCAGCAGGCACACGCTGGTTCTTGTGCAGGACGACGAGGTGGCCGACTTGCAGGCGGCTGCTCGGCAGCGTCGCAGGCACCGGCGCCTCGACGTCGAGGGGCGGGCGGTGGCCAAGCACCTCGTACGGCGAGCTGTTGCTCTCCGCATCGCGCTGGTGCCGCTCATAGTCGTCGAGCGCCTCCTTGCTGATCGTCACGAGCAGCACGAACGACAGCGGCGCGATGTACGTCACCAGGAACCCGATCTTGAGCGCGGGGATGAACTGGCTGAGCGCGACGAGCAGGAAGTATAGGTTGAAGAAGAACTTGAACTGCTCGTACAGCACGAGCGGGAGGAACGTCACGAGGTTGTACTTCTGGTTGCGCACGACGTTCGGTGGATACCGCCCCGGCTCGCCCAAGACAATCGTGCGGTTCGTCGGCACAGCTGGCCGCGACCAGCGCACCCACCGCCACCGCCACACGCGCGGCGCACGCTTCGGGCGCTCTTCATCCACGCCACTCGGCAGAAACGCATCACACTCGTCGTCCTCCGCGCGCCGCGTCCGTATCCGCGGCACCATCGCACACAACAAGGTGGCGGAGAGACCGCCGGAGGCCGTGTGGAGGGTCGGCCATGTGGAGCGGCCAGCGGCGCGGCGGCCGTCGTTGGCCACGTACCAAGCGCTGGACGGGGCTTGGCGCCACCGAAAATTTACGCACCGCTCGTGCCTGGCGAACGGAGTGAGGCTGGGCAGCCCCGATTGCTTGCGGACTCTGGACCATCGCGCGTGTCGCATAGAGACACATCCCTGCCGACGCCGAGCGTGGCTGGCACGTATCGCGGCCGCCGACCCAACTTTGACGAGAAGCCATCCGAGGTGCTGCGAGATCCCGACATGGAGGAGTCGACCAAGACGCTGGCCGAGTCGCTCAGCATCGTCAAGGTCCAGCGCGTGCAGCTGAAGCGCTACCTGGACATGGACCACGTCATGGACGCGCTTAAGAGCGCGTCGACGATGCTCAGCGAGCTGCGCACCTCCAGCCTCACGCCGAAGCACTACTACGAGCTGTACATGGCCGTGCTGGATGCACTGCGCCACCTCTCGATCTACCTGTACGATGCGCATACCGGTGGCAAGCACCACCTTGCCGACCTCTACGAGCTCGTGCAGTACTGCGGCCACATTGTGCCGCGCCTCTACCTCATGATCACCGTCGGCAGCGTGTACATGTCCGTCCCCGACGCGCCCGTCAGGGAGATCATGAAGGACATGACGGAAATGAGCCGCGGCGTCCAGCACCCGACGCGCGGCCTCTTTCTGCGCCACTACCTCTCGACCACGACCCGTGATCACCTGCCGACAGGCTCCGAGCCCGGGCCGGCCGGCGACCTGTCCGACAGCATCAGCTTCGTGCTCGCGAACTTTGTCGAGATGAACCGGCTGTGGGTCCGGCAGCAGCATCTCGGCCACTCGCGCGAGCGCGAGAAGCGCGAGATGGAGCGTCGCGAGCTGCGCATTCTCGTCGGCACGAACCTCGTGCGCCTCAGCCAGCTCGATGGCGTGTCGCTCGAGCTGTACCAGCAGACGATCCTCCCATCCATCCTCGAGCAGGTCATCCACTGCAAGGATGCCATTGCGCAGGAGTACCTCATGGACGTCATCATCCAGGTCTTCCCCGACGACTTCCACCTGCACACGCTGCACCTCGTCTTGTCCGCATGCACTCAGCTGCATCCCAAGGTCAGCGTCAAGCAGCTCGTCATCGCGATGATCAACCGCCTCGCCGCGTACGCGTCGCGTGAGGCGGACAACGAGGCGCCCGAGGAGCGCCAGCGCCAGGAAGACGCAGCCCGCGCCCGCCTCGCGGCCCAAGTCCGTGCGAGACGGCCGCCGTCCACTACGCCGCCGCCGTCGCACATCTGGTACACGATCGCGCAAGAACAGAGCACGAAGCGCGACTCATGGCGCCTCCTCTTGACGGACCTCGAGCATGCGCTCCCCGACGACGGCGATAACATCTGGAGCGATACGGCACGGCCGACGCCCCAGCCCAATCTGTGGGAGCCTGTGCCGCCTGAGGCGCCCGTCGATGCGGACGAGGCGCCAGCCGCCGACCTGCCTGCGCCCCCCGCGACGTTCCGCGGCATTCCGCACGACGTACACCTCTTCGAGGTGTTCTGGGAGCAGATCCAGCACCTCATGCAGGCACGCACGGACCTATCGATGCAGGACATCTCGGCGCTGCTCCTCTCGCTGCTCAACCTGTCGCTCAACTGCTACCCGGACCGCCTCGAGTACGTCGATCAGGTGCTCGGCTTTGCGCGCGAGAAGCTCAGCGAGGCCCTCGAGGCCGGCGACAGCACGGTCCTCGCACCACAGAGCCACTTCCACATGCTGCTCCTCGCGCCCATACAAGCGTATGACAGTGCGCTCACGCTCCTGGGTCTGCCGCAGTTCCACGCCCTGTGGTCCATGCAGCTGCCTCTCACGCAGCGCGCCATCGCCCAGGCCATCGTGTCCTCGATGCTGCGTCGCCACACACTCGTTTCGTCACCTGCCGACGTCGACGGGATCCTCGGCCTGTGTGCGCCGCTCTTGCAGTACCAGCCTGACGTGCCGGACCCGAGTCTCCCGGCGCAGGCAGCGATCCTCGATGAGTTGCGTGCGCAGCACGGCGCCCTCGCCCGGCTCGTGCACCTGTTCTACGCAGACGACGTGCAAGTGCATCTCGCGCTGCTGCACACGGTCCGGCAGCACTATAGTCAGGGCGGCGACGCGATGCGACACATCTTCCCGCCGCTGATCCTCGATGCCATCGCCCTCCTTCGCCGCGTGCCGCGCGAGTCAGCTTGGGAGCGCAAGGTCCGCACTCTCTTCCAGTTCGTGCACCAGCTGATCGCCGCGCAGTACCATGCCGTCGAGACGCCCGAGCTGTGTGTGCGCCTCTTTCTCCTCGCGGCGGAAGTCGCTGACGAGGCACGCATCGAAGACGTGGCATACGACATGTTTGTGCACGCATTCACCATCTTTGAAGAGAGCCTGACCGACTCGCGCGCCCAGCTCCAGGCGATTGGCCTCGTGATCAGCACACTGCACAAGGCCCGCGTCTTTGGCACGGACAACTACCAGACCCTCGCGACCAAGGCCGCCCTGTACTCGGCCAAGCTCCTCAAGCGGCCGCAGCAGGCCACGGCCGTGCTCATGGCAAGCCACCTGTGGTGGCAGACCCCCACCGACGACGCGCCCTACGTCCGCAACGGCCGCCGCGTGCTCGAATGCCTCCAAAAGACACTCCGCATCGCCGACGCGTGCATGGACCCACATGCCTCGCTCGAGATGCTCTGCGACGCCCTCAGCAAGTACATCTACTACTTTGAGCTCGGCGTCGACACCGTATCGACGCAGCACATCAACTCGCTCACGAGCCTCCTGGCCCAGGCGCTCGATGGCGCGCCGACCGACGACCCAGACACGCCCCCGGCTTCGTGGCACACGGCCGCACCCGTCGACGCACCGACCCAAGCCACGCGCCGTCACTTGGTGCATCTCCTGCGCTACGTTGAGATGCGCAAGCGCGAGGCACTCGAGCAAGACTCGTCACCCACCGGCCCCGACTGGCACGGCCTGCAAACCAAGGCACTGCTGTCGCGCATGACATAACTATGTAGGTGTAAATCCCATACATTCGAATCAGGATACAAGCAAGGGTATTCTTGCTGCTTTTGGGACGAGCCTAGAACCTAGACTATCATAACAGGCTACACTTAGTAGAACGTAGCGGGGCGCTTGCCGGCGTAGATGCCCTTCGAGTGCGAGCGACGGTGAGGCAGAGGGAAGCGCAGGTTCTTGCTCGTGAGCTGCTTGACATACGGGCGGCGCAGGTCAGCCACATTGTCAATCTCAGCTACCTTGAGGATGTGAATGCTGCCGAAGCGGGCACGGTGGCGAGCAGCCATGTCCTGGTACATCTGCTCAACAGCCTCCGCACGGCTCAGCGCACGGAACTCCTTGTACATGTTGTGCGTACCCGACCGCGAGTTGTAACGCATCCACATACCAAAGTTCTTCACCTTCGTCGGCGTCTTCTCTTGAATCTTGTTCACCGTCACAATCTCACCCGTAGCCTTCTTCATCTTACGGAGCTGACGCACAAAGTACCAGAAACGCGACTTGGCCACCGTCTCGTTCTTGGCGAAGATGCGCATGCGGTACAGAGGAGGAACGGGCTCCCTCTCCGTCGGCAAGTGCCGTCCAATGACCATGTACTCCGAAATGCCCATTGTTCTGCGTGTGTTAGCGCCGTCGTGCCTCTCTCCTCCCACGTACGTCTCGAAGAATGTGGCTAGACAAAAGAACAGCCTGGATCAGCGCTCACAACGTACCTCTCTCGCGCTCTTGCGCACATCGGCCGACGTAAAACTGTATCCATCACGTGTCGCCTTCGACCGTCGCCCCTGATCCCCTCCACGTCCCATGCTCACTTCACGCTTAGTCAGCATCCGCCTCGCGGTCGTCGCCTGCCTCCGCGATCGCTGACGACCCACGTAGCGATGCTCTTTCCGCAGGAAGACACAGAGGTCGTGAAACAATGGCTCATACGCGAACTAGAGCCACTATGTGATGCTGACCCAGATGTGCTCGCTGACTACGTGCTGGCACTTTTCAAGAACGATGCTGACGACGACGAGCTGAACAAGATGCTCAACGAGCAACTCGTCGACTTCCTCGAGGGACACACAGCTGCCTTTGTCAGCAAGGCCATCGACACCCTCAAGCACCGGCAGTATGTCACAGCAGGACAGACACGCAAGCGTGACGAAGATGACGACGATATGCCGGACGCAGAATTCCAGGACGCCCTGGATCAGCCGAGCAAACGCCACGCACAGGAATCCTTCGAGGCGGATGGCAACACGCCTCAGAGCCGGCCTCGGCGGCATGCTCGTGTTCCCAAGGGCTGGTGTCGCGACTACCACAATTACGGCGTATGTGCGCGCGGCGATCAATGCAAGTTCCTGCACTCGGATGACAGTATGATGCCACCCATGCCGCCGATGCCACCTATGCCTCCCATGCCTTTTATGCCTATGCCAGGCATGCCCCCCATGCCGACGCCCGAGCATTTCGCACAGATGATGCACCACATGCAGCAGCAGATGAGCGGCTTCGGTCGTGGCGGCAGTATGGCCCGTCGTGGGCGCGGCGGACGTGGGCGCGGCGGCTATGCAGCACCCACGCCGCCTGCCCGCAGCCAGGACACGATTGTCATCGAGAATATACCCGCCGAGCACTTGGGACTGGTCCATGTAAATGACTACTTTAAGCGCTTTGGCACGATTACCAACATTGAGATGGACGAAGCGAACAAGAAAGCGATTGTATCATATGCAACGCCTGCAGAGGCCGAGCAGGCCCACAAAAATCCTGATGTCATCTTTGGCAACCGCTTTGTCAAGGTGTACTTCCAGCGTCTCGAGAAACCCGCGCCATCGAAGCCCAACTACATGACAGACCGTGGCTCCAATGTGTACCTCGCGCCTGAGCTGCGCTCAGCGACGTCGGCCACCATGACCCCAGCCGAAGAAGAGCGGCATCGAATGCTTGAGCTGCGTAAGAAGCGGCAGACGCTCGTGCACATGCAGCTGGCTGAGCAAAAAGCGCTCCTTCAGAAACTCGAAAGCAAGGATCTGACGCCACAGGGACGCAACAGCATCATGTCCATGCTCGAGAAGCTGTCGACGGAGATCAAGGGCGCAACAGAAATGCTCAAGAAGGATATGCAGCCTGCAGCCGACGAGGCAACGACCGAGCAATTGCAGGCCAAACTGATGCAGCTCCGTGCCGAGGCCGCTTCTTTGGGCCTTTCCTCGCGCGGTGGCTTCCGTGGCCGCGGCCGCGGCCGTGGTGCACCGCGCGGCGCATTCAGTGGCAGGTCCATGACGCTCGACAACCGCACGACCAAAGTCGGCATCTCGAATCTGCCTGATGGCTTTGACGCGAGTAAGCTGCAGGCGCACGCCCAGCAGTTTGGTGAGATTCTCACAATGGAGTACCTCGACGACCAGGTCATTGTTACGTACAAGACACGCGCCAGCAGCGAGCGTGCGATGCGGGCGGGCGGCTCGATTCCCGACGTGGGCCAAGCCCATCTGGCCTGGGTCGAGACACCACCGATCGCCCCCACGACCGTGGACGTCGACGAAAACGCCGAGCGCGAAAATTGGAAACGCTAATCTATAGCTTATGTACCATACGATGGCATTTTCGACAACGTTCGTTCGAAGCACACCCCTGCTCTACAGCTCGCGCTCAGTGATATGAAGAAAGATCGAATCGATCTGTCGTGACAGGATGCGAGCCGCCAGCCGTGCGGGCGGTGCGCCCTTTTAGAAAGCCATTACTTCAGCTTCTTCTTGGGGCGCAGCTGCGAGCTGTGACCACACTTGCGCTTACGGCAGTTTGTCGCACGCGGCGGCAAACGGGCGTAGCACTTACGGCAGATCTGCTTCTCACAGTTGTACTTGCCGGCCAGCACCTTGAGCGAGGGCTCAATGATACCACCACGCAGGCTAAGTCGTTAGTTTTTCACGCAGGCACATACCGAAGCACGAGATGGAGCGTCGACTCCTTTTGGATGTTGTAGTCGCTGAGCGTACGGCCGTCCTCCAGCTGCTTACCCGCGAAGATAAGACGCTGTTGGTCCGGAGGAATACCCTCCTTGTCCTGGATCTTGGCCTTCACATTGTCGATCGTGTCAGACGACTCGACCTCGAGCGTGATCGTCTTGCCAGTCAGGGTCTTGACGAAGATTTGCATGGCAGGCAACGACAATCGTTCGTACGACGCAAAAGAAAGAGTGGCGCGCCCGGCGGTCGTCCTAGGAGCCCTGCCTGGGTTTTTGCAGTTTTAGCAAATGTCACGTGTCCCCAAAATAGGCATGTGCATGGCCTCCACGTGGCCAAAAAAAGAGTGGCGCTTCTTCGACGCACAGAGCCTCTGATTGCCACCATGAGCCAGTCAGCCGCTGACGATGTGTTCACCTGCATTACATGCAGTGTGGCATTCCTCAGCGCGCCTGAACAGCGCAAGCACTTTCACTCAGATTTTCATCGCTACAATATGAAGCGCCGCGTGGCGAATCTCGCCCCCGTCAATGCGCAGACGTTCAACGACAAGATTCGCGAGCGCCGTGCGGCACTCGAATCGTCCGAAAAGGCGAGCAAGGAGGATCATGGCAGGTGCGATGTGTGTAGCAAGACGTTTTCGTCTCTCAATGCGTACCGAGACCACATGCAGTCGCGCAAGCACCGCGAGAAAGCACTAAAGTACCAGCCCAGATCCAAAGCGCCCCTGGAGCATGTACGTGAGATGAAGCAGGCCTTGCCGGAAGATGACGAAAACGTGGACGACGAGGAGCGCGCTATCCGACAAAAGCTCAGCAAGGCACGCCGTATCGATCCAGCGAACGAGTGCATGTTTTGCAGCGCGGCACAGTCGTCGCTTGAGGCCAGTATGGAGCACATGCGTGCATCGCATGGCTTTTTTGTGCCGGAGCGCAAGTATCTCGTGGACCTGGCCGGTCTCTTACGCTACCTTGCCGACAAGGTATCGGTAGGAAACGTGTGCCTTTGGTGCAATGGCCGCGGCCGCGGCTTTCATGACTTGGGCGCCGTCCAAAAACACATGGTCGACAAGTCGCACTGCAAGGTCGCATACGACACGCAAGAAGACCAGCTAGAGCTGAGCGACTTTTACGATTTCCGCAGCAGCTACGCCAACGCTCCGACCGCCACGGACGAGTGGGAAGATGTGGAGGAGGAAGAGCAGGACGACGGCGATGGCGAAGCGGTGTGGGAAGACGACGACGACGAGACGATACCCGATAACGGCATCCGGTACGGTGATTCCGAGTACGAACTCGTTCTGCCGTCCGGCGCGCGCCTTGGACACCGCTCTATGCAGCGGTACTACCGCCAGTCGCTGTGGCAAACGCCTGCGGCGCATGCTCGCGAGACGGCCTCGACGGCTCATGGACGTGCATTGGCGCATCGTCTGGCTGACGCATCGTCCAAGGAGCTGGTCGTGCCGTCGCGTGGTGGCCAGGAGCTCGTCGCACGCAACCGTGGCGAGGCGAAGGAAGCTACGCGTCACGTCCGCGAGTTCCGTGACAGCCGGCGCCGTGAGCTCTTCCGCACCAAGGTTGGGTTCAAGCATAACCACCAAAAACACTACCGTGATGCTCTTTTGCAGTAGATATGTGTATAGTATTGTATTTCTATGAGCCACGACCGCGACCCCGGCCTCGTCCACGCGGAATCCGACCCCCTCGGCCCCTGTCGGGACCCCAAGTGCGTTCGGTGCGCACATTGAGGTTGGGCGCGACCATCGTCTGCGCCTGTGTGAGCTTGGCCTGTTTGTGTGGATCGCGCTGGAAGAGCATGGCCCATTCTTCGATCTGTTCGTCGCTCCCGAGACCATAGGGCGCCAAGGCCTCACGTAGCTGAGACCGCGCAGGCATCGCACGGGCCGCTTTCGAGCGCACAAATACAGAGGCGTCCATTTGGTATGCCTGGAGCAGCAAGCGCTCAGAAGGCGAGGAGCCAAGGTCAGAGAGGATGCGATCGGTCGTTGCCTGTGACTCGGCGCTCGCCAGAATCGCCGCCTTGACATCAGCAGGTAGGGTATCGTCCGTGGGCGGCTTCTTAGCCGAGGACGGCGGCATCGGATCGTGATCCGCCTCGATGTCGTGCAGACCGTCTGGATCATCAAGGAACGCTGACACGATTTCCTCGGGCGCCATAGTCGCATAGCGCGAGCGCGACAGACGTCGCTCGACTATGCGGCGCTCGAGCTGCGGCAGCACAGACAGTACCAGGTCCACCAAGGCCGGATCGACGCGGGTCGTGAGCGAGGCACGAACAGCGGCCCATGCGGCTCCAGGAAACGGCATCGCTGCGCCGCCGGGCAAGTGTGGTGCACATGACGGAGCTGCCATGCGCAGATCCACAAGGAGCGGCGCATCTACGAGTGCCACGGCATCGGGAATGTGGTGAGCATGGAGCGTCAGTGCGTCGAGAACCGCAGGGGCGAGCGAGACACATCGGTCAGCCACACTGAGCAGGTCTACCTTAGTAGCGAGCCAGTAGGTGGGCCATGGAGTGGCGGACGAGGACGCCTCATCAGGTGGAATGTGTCGAGCATGGAGCTCGACATGGTACAGCGTCGCCACCAACTCGGCGAGCGGATACAGCTCGTCCTTCGACGAGGATGTGAGCACATCAAGGAGTGCATAGGCCATACGAGCTGCGCGGCGAATGCGCTGCACACGCTCAGTCCACGTCGAGGCTTGGCGAGCATGCCCCAGGGCCCATGTTGCTACTTCCATCCAAGCGTCGATCTCGCGCTGGGGCCATAGCATCATGAACAGCGGCCGCACATCCACGTCACTGGTGCTGGCAAGAATGCATGCATCCACGAGATGCGCTTTCCCACATGCGCCCTCGACCAGGGATGGGTCGCCATGTGCACAAAGGCGCACGAGGAACTCGAGGACACCGTGCACAGCGGCCTGGTCCACAGGCTCGCTCGCCAGCACTTTTTGCGCCAGAGACGTGAGCACACCCTGTACGATGCCCTCGAGCTCTCTGTACGTGAGACACGCGCGCGCCACGCCTGCCGGGTCCGCCGGCAGCGCCCGCCACAACGCGGCGTGCATCGACATGGAGGCCAAGGAAGAGCGTTGCGCGGCCTCCACATATGCTCGGCCGATGCCACGACGACGACGACTCAGGCGGCCTACGATGCTAGGGTCTTTTTTTCGCACCGCTACGGCCCACCGCGACGTTGGCGTTGTACAAGGCACCTCTTTGCGAGTAAGCGAGGTGCACATATTCTGACGAGCATTGCACAGCGCGGCGTCTGGTGGCTGGTACGATGGCCAAGACGCCCGCTGAGTTCGATCATATGACGCACGACGTGCCACCGACGAGCGACATGGGCGGCGCTCTCACGCCAGCCGCCCTCGCTTCCGCGAAAAAGAAGAAACACCGCAGCCGTCCCCTCTTTGACGACCGCGCATCGTCACTTGCGGCGACGGCGCAGGTGCAGGCCGATCTTCTCGCGACCGCCAGCGATCTGTACCGCCGCATCGAGGCCGATCCCCATGGCCTGCGCGACGACGAGGCCTACTGGAAGTCGCTCCCTGCGCATCTTCGCACATTCATACGAAACGCGCTGCCACTCGGGCAATTTGGGCAAGATGCGTCCGCAGACACGCTGCCCCCTCGCCACGCATCGACGCAGGCCATGATTGCGGTGGCGCAGCAGCTTGCCCAGGCCGCGCATGGTCCGCAGGCCGCGCCGCCCATGACCGAGTTGTACCGCGCGAAGCAGCGGTATCTGTCACAGCTGCCCAATATGCCCCTACCTGTCGGTGAGGACGGCGACCTCGTCTTTGTCGACGACCTCGACTACGACGACGACGAACTTGCCTATGCGAGTGACGACACCGAGTCGGACAAGAAGAAGAAGAAGAGCAAAAAGAAGAAAAAGAGCGCACCGCCGCCCCCACCACCCCCGCCTGCGCCGCTGCCACCGAAGCGCAGCATGCCGCTGCCATCATCGCGCGCCGCCGGCAAACTTCCTATGCTCTTCCACGCTCCGCCCCCACCAAATCCCCACCCTGCGCCCCGCCGCAGCCGCTCACTGCACGAGCACACGCCGCCTGTGTTCCCCGCCAATATGGCCGGCGCGGCTCCTCCAGCGGGCGCGAGTGTGCTCACCATCAGCAACGCCGACGAGCGGTACGAAATCCAGGCGTTCTGGCGCGGCCTATCGCGACAGGAGCGGCGTGCGCTCATTGAGGGCGAGGAGAAGAGCGTGAAGCGCAAGCTGCATGAGTATCAGCGGCATGCGTGTGCGTGCGCGATCTGCCAGCGCAAGCGGCATGCGATCGACACCAAGCTGAGCGAGATGTATGCGGCATACTATGACGCCGCCGAAGCTCATGCAGCAGCAGCGCCGGAGCTGATTGACTTTGATGCGGCCGACGAGGCCGTGCTGCCTGGCCCCTTTCCAGGCAGCGTGGCGCTGGACCGGCACGGCGGCGTCGTGGGGCACAATCTCATTCTCGCACGGTATGCGCTGCGCTCGCGCCGGCGAAAGCGAGATGATGTGTACTATGACGAGCTCGACGACGACGAGTATGATGACGAAGACGACTATGACGACGACCTCGACGACGAGGATAAGTGTCTCCAGAACCCCGACTGCTACTGCATCAACTCGACGCTCACCATCAAGGGCATATTATCCGTCGCCGACGATCTCTCTGGCAACGAGGTCCAAAAACTCGTCTTGATGCTCGAGCAGTTCAGTGAGCGCCGCACCACGGCCGACGACGCCGATGACTGGACAGACGACAGCTCCTCCCGCAGCGAGGTCGAACTGTCGCCGAGCGAGCAGCGCGAGCAGGGCTGGCGCATGTTCCAGATCTTCGCTGCGCGTGTGCTCGAGCACCGCGTTCTACAGGCGTATCGCGAGCGCGTCGCGCATGAGCGGCAGCTGCAATTGCTGCGCGAGCTCGAGGAGGAGGAGTCGACAGAAAAGGCGCGCGAGGCGAAACGCGCCAAAGAGAATCAGCGCCGCAAGGACCGCAAGCGCCAGATGCGCCAGCAAAAGGAAGAGGAGCGGCTGCGCAAGGAGCAGGAAAAGGCCGCTGAGGAAGAAGCGGCTCGTGAGGCGGAGCGTCGCGAAGCCGAGCGTCGCGAAGCACAGCGCCGCGAAGCGGAACGCCGCGAAGCTGAAAAGCGCGAGGCACAGCGCCGCGAGGCTGAGAAGAAGGCGGCGCAGCGCCGCGAGGCAGAAAGGCGCGAGGCACAGCGCCGCGAAGAGCGCAAAAAACAGGCGGAAGAGCGGCGACTCGCTGATGAGCGGCGAGCCGCCGAGGCGGAAGAACGCAAGCGGCGGCAGCAAGAGCGGCGAAAAAAGAAGACCGAAGCGCCCCCGAAAGCAGCGGCATCCACTCCCTCCGAGCCGACAGAGCCTGTGCGCCCCACCGCCGAGCCTGTGCGTCCCATCGCCGAGCCCGTGCGCCCCATCGCCGAGCCCGTGCAAGCTGCGCCGTCTGTGGGGTCAGATGCCCTGCTCGACTTCTCGCCCATGTCGTTCGTCGGCCCTGATGGCTGGCACCCTCGGTTCGACCAGCCTTTCGTGCCGCCATCGTCGTCCCTGAGTCGCTTGTCGCTGCAGGAGCCACACGACCTGTTGGGACCTTGGGCACCGCCTCGCGACGCTGCAGCACCGCTTGGCCCCATTGAGCCGCCGCGCCGTGCGGCCACGACGCACGTGGAGAGCGCAGCACCGAGTCCGGGTGTGCTGGGCAGCGCGGCCCTGGGAGACGACGAGCCCATTGAGCCGCGTGGACGCCGTGCGCCCGGGTCCTTTGGCGCGCCGTTTGCGCCGTTCTATTCACCATGGGCCACGGCGCCAGGCTACTCCTTCGGTCTAGGCACGTCGCTCGCGAGTCCTCCCTCGGCGCATGCGTCGTCCATGGCCTCCGCGGCCAGCGGCGCTGCCGCGTCCGCCATACCAGCTTCGTTCTCCCCTGCCTTTGAGCCACGTGCGCCACCTACGTTCGAGTCCACGTGGCCATCGTCGTGGGATCGCGCGCGCCATGCCTTTGAGCAGCCGATGGACCCACTGCCGGACTTTGGTGGTGTCAGTAGCCTCTCGCCCCCGTCGCTTCCATCGTCGTCGTTGGCAGCAGGTCGCGCGCGGCATGCCATGTACCCGTATCCATAGCTGGATCGAAAAAGAGCTCGAAGCTCTCCACATCAAAATCGGCCCAATATTGGTATCAACAGTCACTATCGTCCGGCGGCTCGAACCACCGATGCGCCAGACGCGCCGCATCACTACAGTCCCAGATCGGCTTTCCGAGCCGCTCGTTCACAGAGTTATGCAATTCACATAGCCATGTGCGTAGGCTGGGTCCATCCTGCACGGCGCGCTCGCGCTGTGCCTCATTCGCGAGGCTCGTAGCGTACACACGGCGCAGGTCCTCGGCACACACCGAGCATGGATACACGTGCGGCAGAGCATCCAGCAGCGCCCGCATCGAGTGCCGCTGCACAGACGTGGGCGCATCAGGGTAGTAGGCCGCGGCTGAATGCAGGAACGTCCACGTCGAATGCCCCAGCTCTTCCACGTCCGGCGGACACGGCGAGCGCTTCGTCACGTTTCGCAGCGCCGCGCCAAAAGCCAGTTTGGAGCTACATGCGCGGCACGGCTTGCCATCGGGGCCCAGCACGACAGGCGGCTTGCGTGTCGCTTTGGGTGGCGGTGGCGCCGTCTCTCGCTCGGACGCAGGCCGCTCTTCCGCTTCGATCGGCTTGCGGCGCGCAAAGAACGAAGAACGCGAATGCGCATCCAAGTCTTCCCTCACCGCCTCTCTGCCCTCTGGCGCCGGCGCCGGCACGCCACCCCACTCCGGCATGCCCACAGGCCGCGCGACGCGCTTCGGCTCCCAGTCATCCAGCTCATCTGCCCGGCTCTGCAGCTTGAAGTACTCTTCGCGGATATCCAAAGGCTTCCTATCGCGCTGGAGACGCAGCTTTTCTTCCTGCGTCAACGCACGCACCTTGGCATCGTGCTGCTCGTACCGCGTTTGCGTGAGCTGCGCCAGGAAAAAACTGCCCACGACAATCGACGACACAAACGGCACGCCAAACAGCAGCGTCGGACTCTGGTGCACTTTCGCTCGTACGCGCGCCCATATCGGCCTCCAGCTGAGCGGCATGGTACCACGCCACCCTCCTGGGCCGCGTGCGCCGTGCGCTGGGTCTGCTTAGTCATCTACAAAGGGGACGCTCGGCGCGAGAAAAAGAGCATGTACGGCGACGATGTGTGGAGCTGTGCATCGCCGGGCGTGACGCGGCTGTCGTCGCAATAGTACCAGAGGCCCTGAGTGCGGACGGATGCCGTATAGTGCCCGGAATTCAGCGTACCAAAGTGGTGCGTCACGGCGTGCAAATCGTACAGGTACGGCGGCCGCTGACTCTCACTCACGGGTATACCATGCACCGACATGCCTGGCGGGAGAGGCGGGGGCATGTAGTTAGACAGGTCGAGCTTGTCAAAGGGAAAATTCACGCGCGTCTCGATCTTGTTCGACGCAGGGCCACGGAACGTGAAGCGCTTCAGGTGGATCAGCAGCACGGGCGGCAGACGCGCGAGACTGAGTCGCTTGGTGGAGCGGCGCGGCCGCTGGCACTTGGGGCAGTGCCACGCATTGCCCTTGTCCAGCACCTCTTCGTGCACGAACGCGTCCATGCACTGGTACAGCGTGGCCTGCGACACACCACGCCCACTCGGCACCGGCAGCGACAACGACATGAACGCGTTGTACGTGACGGACATGTGCCCACACGTGAGGCATGTCAGCTGGTTGCGAAGCTGCCCCTGGAACGTGTCCACAATCACACTGTCATTTCGCCGGCGGTACAGACTCCATTCCGCCACACTCGCGAGTTGCTGTGGCAGCCGACTCAGCTCCGCCTGCTGCGCCTCGCCCAACTCAAGGGCCGGTGGCCGCTGCACAATGCGGTTCAAGTCCTCGTGCAGCCCATCGAGCAGAAACAGCAAAAACTCCTGGCTGTCTTGCTGCTCGTGGCCGCGGAAAGCAGGGGCAAACTGCCCAATCGCCTCCCGGAACGCCGTCGGCGCCACTGTCACAGACTGCTCCGACCACAGCGCCCGCAGCAGCGCTGCCAGCGCATGAGACAAGGCGCCACGTGTCCCAAGTGGATTCTGCGTGTTGATGGCTTTTTGGTAGGTCCCATCCAGCATGTACTGCGCGAGCAGCATCGTCGCGCTGAGACACTGGATCGTCGCATTCATGTAGCATGTCTGCCCAAAGTTGCACAGACCCGTCAGACCAATGCGGACATCGCGCGGCACAGGAAAGCTCGGCGGTGCCATGCTATGACTCCGCGACATGATGCTCGGCCCCGCCATAAGCGACGCAGGCATGGGCGTGCGGGCCGCCGGCGGTGGCGTCGGCCCACTCATGCGCGGCGTCGACAGACTCGTAATGTCCGGATACGTAAACTTGCCGCTCGTCACAGGCACCTGGTATGTTCGCGGCGGGACACTGGGCGTCACGAACGCTGTGCGTCGTGCGCTGGGTGTAGCTGGTGAGGCAGGCTTCGCTGACGACCCACGCTCACGGATCACTCCCGAATCACCGACTTGCCGCGCCCATGACTCGAATCCACCGCGCAGCAGACACGGCGAATGCACCAGATCGACTTCCAGGGTGCGCAGCACCGACTCGATATGCTCTTGCTCCGGCGTCGCGTTACCCCCGCTACTGAGCGCGCGCGTGCGTTGGTCATATAGGACCAGCAAGTCGTACTCACTGCGTTTTTCCAGGTACGCTGCTTCTTTGGGAGGAAGAGATGCCTGGAGATCTGCCATGGAGACAGGGGGCGCTCGGAGCACGGTGGGCTCGATGCAAATGGTATCAGCGCCGCGAATATGGCCAGCAGCATGCATAGAACGTGGCCGAATATCCACCAGCAGAATCTGAGGGCCTCGGCGCTTCAAAAGGAGCTCATGCCCTGCGGTATCGGTGGTCCGATCAAAACCAGGGTACATGTACGTCCAGAGCTCTTCCACAGAGAGGCACCGACCATAGGGTATCGTGGGTGTCTGGGCCGCGGACACCCGGGGCTGCGCAGGGGCAACAGCCGGGCTGTGCCTGCCACTGCCGTGCTTCTCGAGCTGCGCGTCCCGCATCATGTCTTCGGCTCGTGCCGTGAGTTCTCTTTCAATCGCATTCGCTCTCTTGACAATCTCAGGCGTGCGGTTCATGAGCTCCTGGTAAGCCTGAAAGGTCGCACCACGCTGCTGCCTGATAGAAGGCCATTCAGAATGTTTCGGCACGAATGACGCAACGCTCGCTGCGGTTAGATAGTGTATAAAGGCCATCTCCAAGTGGCCCTGAGCATCGGCCATTTGCGCCTTATCCAGCAGCGTCGACGCAGCGCCGACATAGCTCTTCACCGAAAAAGATGGGTCTAGCGATAAATTCACTTGTTTTCGTAGGTTGATAGGGTGCATGGGCGGCAGGTGCTGGCTGCCGCCGTCACCCGGTCCGACACCCACCATGACCGCCGCGAACGACATGCACAGCGAGCGGTCAGGGCGGGGGTGCCAAGCACATCACGTGATACGAAGCAACGCGTCACCGCTCGGCGCTCGCGCCGCCTTTTTCCCATGCCACGTCCGTCCCGCAGACTGCGGAGTACGGCAGACGACGCGCGGCGGACGACGCGATCACAGCGTGTGCGCTCCCCTGTATCTTCGGACAATGAATCAGATACGTATAGCGATGAGAAGCCTGTCACCCGGCGCCGTGGACGGCGTGTGTCAACGCCGCGCTACGAAAGCACGCCCGTAGAGGACGAGGACGAAGAAGAGGAAAAGCCAGCACGGCGCCGTGGACGGCGTGTCGCGACGCCACGCGAAGAAGGCACGCCGATGGATGAAGACGAGGATAACGAGGACGTGCAGCAGGACTACCATGTGGAGAATGATGCATTTGTGCTCGACGAAGACGAGGCGGGCGAGAAGAAAATCGACCCTGATGGCTACTTGCTCGGCGGCCGCTCCTTCCATATTCCCACGATGCTGCTGCCCGAGCGCAGTGATCGGCGCCTTTACATGCTGTCCATCGACGTAGCTCGCGGCCTTGGATACCGCGACTCGGGCTACTTTTTCCGCAAAAACCCCCTCATCCACAAGGTGCTGCTGACGATGGACGAAAAGGACCAGCTCATTGCTGAGGGTCGCATTAGCTCAGGACTTCGCTCACGCAACGTCACAGCTGTCACGGCGCGCGCCGTGTTCCAGGTCATCGGTGCACGCTCGATTGCTCGCGGCCGGAACGTCACCGACGACTACTACGAGGCGCAGGCTCGTGCTGAGGGCAAGAAGGAAGGCACGCTTGCGATGCAGCCATCCACGCAAGACTTGATGTCGCGCCGTGGCGATCGGCGCCGTGATTATGATCGCGAGCGGCGCCACGGCTCGGATGCCGCCACATACACGACCGTCGATCCACACGGCCATGTTGTCACCACTACATTCGGCGATGCGGGTCATGCGCCCTTTGATCGAACAAGCCACTTGACGCAGCGGCGCAACATGCTCATGCGGGCTGACATGTCGGAAGAGAACTGGATGGCCATGTACGCCCAGAGTGTGCGTGCTGCGAACGCCGAGCTGCTGGCCGCTCGTCGTGACCGTCTCGTGGCCTTGCCCTCGTCGCACAAGCCGAGCGCGCTGGACGAGCATGTGCTTTGTGATACGCGGCCGCCTTGGGAGCGAGCGCAAGCGCCCACGACCGACGCGATGCGTCGGCATGCGCGTCGGGAGCGTGCGCCGCCTCTCGGCCTGTACGATCCCCACACACACACGGCGCATGTGCCCTTCCATACACAGCCGACGGCTGCCTGGTTCGCCAAGGTCGACGATGAGCCCCGTATTCCCGTGCCTTCCGCTCGCCTGGCCCGCATCTATACGACAGAAACGTGCATTATGATGGGATCTTAGTCTACATGCGCGCGATGCGCCCGATACCATGCGCCCAGTTCGGCGTCACTCGGCACGCTGGCCTCGCCCAGCCACTGAGCCAGCCATGTGCGCCACGACGCGGTGCTCGCGGCCGGTGGAAGTCGCTCATCATGCACGGAGCACCACAGACACAGCGTCTCACGCATCGGCGTAACGTCCAGCGCACGCATCCACGCGGCTATGAGAAACAGCTCCTCCCACAGCTGATCGGTCGTGGCGTGGGATGCGCCTGGAAAGTCCACCTCCATCAGGGTAAGTACGAGCTCCGCATAATGATGAAAGACGCGCGCGTCGAGGCATACATGCGGCAGCGGCGTGGATATCGTCACGGGCGGCAAGTTGTCTGCTGCACCTCGCCAAAGCCTGCGCAGGCGTCCCTCCATCCACCGCTCCCATCGGCGCAGCTGGAGCTCGCTGCGCACGATCCATCCACGCCGACCGGGTGCTTCGAGAGGATTCGTGCAGGCCTGCAGCTCGGGATGCTGGGCTGTGAGCAGGCGTACAAAGTACACACGGGCCGCTGGTGCCCATGTGCATGGCGCCTGGGACGCCCGTGCTTCGGCGCGCGCTGCACGCAGCATCAGATCGATGGAGGCCGTGTCGGGCTGCACATGCAGTGTGGGCTGCAGAGCATGCCACACCAGCATGAGCGTTTCCCACGCTCGCGCACGGTAGAGACCCAGCAGAAGCGTATTCGCCAGATGCGTCGTTGGGCGCAGGCGCACCACGTGCCGAGAGGACGGCGTTGCGTCCACCCGCATGGCACACTGGCCCAGGTCATGGACCTTGGGCACGTGCATGCGTACGACGCCAGAGCGCGGCGCAGGGAGGCGCACGCCGCGGTGACACCAGTGCATGACGCACTCGAGTGCCCGTGCGGGGTGTCCAGCCACAAAGTAGAGGCGGCACAGCGTCTTGAGCGCCCACACATCGGGGGCCACGCCTCGGTGCACCATGGCATCCCAGACGCCCCATGCACGTGACACATCTCCGCGCTCCAAGAGGCCTTCCACGAGCGCTGTATGCGCCGCCACCGACTGGACCAGCTGCGCTTGCACGCTGGGAGGCACGTTCCACGGCGTATCGAGGGCCTCGGTCTCTTCTTGCATCTGCAGCAGGGACACGACACGGTGCACGGGGATACGCGCATCACCCGCCGCGGCGCGCAGCATGACGATCCAGTCGGGTATATGCGTCGACGATGCCTGTGGCGCGTGTGTCATCATCGCATCGAACAGCGACCATGCCTCGCGCAGATCGGCCTGCGAGGACGACATGGCGAGGGCACGTAGGAAAGACGAGGTAGCGCCGGGCGCTCCATGCAGCTGCTCGTAACATGCACGCGCCACATCCGTATCGCCCTGCACGGCAGCGACGCGCGCAGCCAGATGCAAGAAGGCCTCCTTGTGTATGGCGGTAGGCAGCCACGCTTGGATCACGGACGTGGGTATACGATGGATGCTGTGTCGCGAAGCCGTTCGTTCGCACACAAACGTCTCCATGGCCTCGGCCGCCGACGGCACCTTGGCATGCGTTACGTCCCAGACCCGCTGCATGGCCTCACACGCACGCGGATCGGGCATACCGGCTAACCAGCCAGTCCAGGCCGTTTCCAGGAGCGTAGAGGCGTACGTCGTGCGCTGAGCATCAGGTTTGGCCAGCCACCGGTGCACCGTGTCGAGCACACAAGCCACGAGCGGGCGCGACACGTGCCAAGCCTTGTGACGATGAATACACGTCGTGAGTAGAAGCAGACACAGGCGATGCGACTCACTCACGCTGTAGGTGGGTATATGCTGGCGCACCAGCTCTACAGCACTGGCGGCATCTGCCGCGCCTGCTATGCGATGCAATGCACGCTGCAGCACAAAAGGCGGGATCGTTCCGAGTGGCTGTGCAGCCAAAATAGACCGGCACTCGGGCCAAGCAGCGCGTGTACACGCATTGTACCACTGCAGGAACCGAGGCAGGGGAATGTCGCGCGTCGCGAGCGTCGCCTGCACCTGCTCCTGCGCCGTCGGATCGGACTGCAGGAGCGGCAAGTCAGCGAGAGTCAGGGCGGTGGCATCGCGCGCATATTTCCACTGCCCCAGACCCATGCAGTAGTCCATCAGCGACCGCGTGCTCAGCCACGCCAAGGGCACATCGGCCGGTATGCGAGGCACAGCCGCTGTCTCCTCAGGACGGCGCTCAATGCGCACTGGTAGCGCACCGCGTGCCGCTCCGGCCGTGCGCCATGCACGCCACCGAACTGTGCTTGCTCGTGACGCATGCATGCGCCCAGGTCATGCTAAGAGCCGTGCAGCCGCTCGACGCAGGCCCAGCGGCTCCATATCACGTGATCTTTTGGATTTTTCTGCTGGGGGGACGACCGTCCACATCTTCTGACCACGCCTACGACCATGACGGACGGCGCTGTTGACAAGCTCGCTGACGATGTGCAGGAGCTCCATTTGGGTACGTCTCTGCTGGCGCTCACACAGACCTATCGACGCTTTCTCCGCTAAGCCCTGAGGTCATTCAGAACCAGGCGACCATCAATATCGGTACGATTGGACACGTCGCACACGGCAAGTCGACTGTCGTCAAAGCCATCTCGGGTGTACAGACTGTGCGTTTCAAGAACGAGCTTGTGCGGAATATTACGATCAAGCTGGGTTACGCGAACGCCAAGATCTACCGGTGTGAGAATGAAAACTGCCCTCGCCCACAGTGCTACCACAGCTATCCCTCGAACAAGGAGCCACACCCACCGTGTCCCGTGCCGGGCTGCACTGGCAAGATGAACCTGCTGCGCCATGTCTCGTTCGTCGATTGCCCAGGTCACGATATTCTCATGGCTACCATGTTGAACGGTGCAGCGGTCATGGATGCTGCCCTCCTCCTGATCGCCGGTAACGAGCCGTGCCCCCAGCCGCAGACGTCGGAGCACCTCGCCGCCGTCGAAATCATGAAACTGCAGCACATTATCATCTTGCAGAACAAGGTCGACTTGATTCGCGAGCAGGCCGCCGAAGAACACTGGAAGAGCATTGTCAGCTTCGTCAAAGGCACCGTCGCCGACGGTGCGCCCATTGTGCCGATCTCAGCACAGCTGCAATATAACATCGACGCCGTGAACGAGTACATCGTGAAGCGCGTGCCGGTGCCTGTACGTGACTTTTCCGCCACGCCGCGCCTCATTGTGATTCGGTCGTTTGATGTGAATAAGCCCGGTGCCGAGATCGATGAGCTCCGCGGCGGTGTGGCCGGTGGCTCTATCCTGTCGGGCGTGCTGCGCCTCGGCCAAGAAATTGAAGTGCGCCCTGGTATCGTCACCAAGGACGCCGAGGGCAAGATCAACTGCCGCCCCATCTACTCACGCATTGTATCCCTGCTGGCCGAGCAGAACGAGCTCAAGTTCGCCGTGCCTGGCGGCCTCATTGGTGTCGGTACCAAGATCGACCCGACGCTGTGCCGTGCTGACCGTCTCGTCGGCCAGGTGCTCGGCAACGTGGGCAAGCTGCCCGCGATTTACACCGAGCTCGAAATCAACTACTTTTTGCTTCGTCGCCTGCTGGGTGTCAAGTCAGACGACAAGAAGCAGACCAAGGTCGAGAAACTCACACGGAACGAAGTGCTTATGGTCAACATTGGCTCCACGTCCACAGGTGGCCGTGTCATGAGCGTCAAGGCCGACCTGGCCAAGATCTTCCTCACGTCTCCCGCATGCACAGAAGTCGGCGAGAAGATTGCCCTCTCACGACGTATCGACAAGCACTGGCGTCTGGTCGGCTGGGGCAGCGTCCGCCGCGGTACGCAGCTCGAAGTCTAGACATGCCCAAAAGTGACGAGCACGCGCGAGCTTCTCTTCGACTAGTATACATAGCGCGCTGCAGCGGCTCTTGTACGACCTCGCCCGATCCGGCCCGATCTGTGGCACGACGCAATTTCTGGTCGGTGCTGACGTGGGGGTGTCTTGTTGATGCCACTTCCACGGTGGGCATCGTGGACATCGACGGCACTCGGGGAGCAGGAGCCTGCCCACTCAAGTGCGGCACCCGTGTCCGAGCCCGCAGGCGGCAGCGGCGGGATGTGGTCATACTTTCAGCAGGGTCTCTCCTCGTACGTCCCGCTGCGTAGTGCGGAGCGGACGAACGAGGAGGAGGCGTATCTGAGCCTGAGCCACTGGGACCGGTACGTGTGCATGCACTGACGCTAGCTTTCTTGGCTTCATCGCGTGTCTGCTGGGGAGTGGTCTGTGCTTTCTCTTTTCGTTCTTGTTCGCGCAGCCGCCGATCCTGCTCATTCGGCCGCACAAATTTGCGCTTGCTTTTACGCTCGGGAGTGTCCTGTTTATGATGGGGTACGTGCCATGCTAGCTGACTCTGGCAGTTTTGCTATCCTCACAGGCCCCGCCGCGCACATGAAGCATCTCATGAGCCCCGAGCGACGACCCTTTTCTGCAGCGTACGTGCAAGGATCCTGACACACAGGTACCTCGGCAGCATGGCCCTGACCCTGTACTTTTCGCTCGGCGCACGAAATCGGCTTCTCACCGTGGTGTGCGCCCTTGTCCAGATAGCGTGCCTGCTGACGTATCTCGCGCACTACTTCCCGGGCGGTGTCACGACGCTACGATACGCCGGCACTTTTTTGGCGCGTGGCAGCACAAGCTTACTCCCTATATAGACGTGTATAGAAGCAGGTCATGCGATAGCAGCGGGGCTTCCGGCGTGCACGTAGACTTAATGGTGCGCCTCGACCTTGATATCGGCCTGGAGCTCCTTGAGGTACTCGTTCACATCCTGCTGCTCCGACGCCACGTCCTGGGGCACGCTGGCCTCGACCACATCAGGCTCCGACGACGTGTATGCCTCGAGCTGCGAGGCGATATCCGACGACGAGGGCGACGAGGGAGCCTGGGGCTGAGCAGGCGAGCTGAACTCACGCACGTGGCCCTTGTGGGCGTCCGGCGCCTTTTCGGGCGCCTTGTACGCCTTGAGCTCACGGAGGTATGTCTCCTGAACAATGTCTGGACTGTCAGTACGCACGCTGTACATACCCTTGCGGGCCACAGCCGAGGTGGACAGGGCACGGAAACCGGCCATGCGGGCCTGAACGTTAGCACAGCGCATGCGTACCGTCATCAATACGCGCGGGGCCACAGCCAACATCATGTAAGGGATCAGCGTCAGGAGGAAGCCAGCAGACGGCTCGTCACGTACTACGCTGCACTCGGCCGGGCAGAGCCGGGCCCAGTTCCTGGAGCGACTCTGCCGCCCCCTGCGCCAGCGCACCCGAGACGCTCACGTGATGCACATGGCCCGCGCGCTGTCCTCGCCGGGGTGGCGTGCGGCGCTTCCTTCCCCTACGCCATGCAGGTTCTTCGTCTCAGCACGCCTATCCTCCGCTCAAGCACGCGCGCCATGACCATGCGTATGTACAGCCCTGGTCCCGAGGGCAAGGCTGGCTCTGTGGCCGGCAGCAAGACCTGGAACACGCGCGAGAAGGCCGTGGAGGACCAGTACATCATCCAGCACGAGCGCGAGAAGCTCGAGAAGCTCCGCGAGTCGCTCAAGCACCAGGAGAAGGTCGTCGATGACGTACGTCACACGCTACTGACCCCAGCTCTCCAAGCAGGAGAAGAAGTAAATGCCCTAGATAGCCTGTTCTAACAACTGCCTATCCCGGACATCGTCCACGTCGACTACGTAGCCTTGGGCGAGGAGCCAGCGGGCGTACCGCCGGATGACATGCACGTCATGGCACTCGACGTTCTCAGCGCCACCCTCGCCCAGGCGCGCACACAGCAGCGTCTCGAGGTTGCCCACAATCAGCAACTGCCGCTGTGCACGTGTCAGAGCCACATTCATGCGCCGCGCATCGGCCAAAAAGCCCACGTAGCCGCCGCGCGTGTCGCGCACATGCTCGAGGCGCGCCACGGCGTCCTGCGACGGCCGCCTGCATGCATGTAGCAGGGCCGCCGAGCCTTCAAGGGACCCGCCGCTCGCCTTGACCGTGCTAAAGATCATCACCGGTTTTTCTCGGCCTTCAAAGCCGTCGACGGTGTGCACCTCGATCGCAGCGAGTTGCCGTGCACGGTGCACATCCATCCTCGCGAGTGTATCCACGGCATCTTCACTGAGAAGAGGCAAAGTCCATGCTGCTGGCTCTGTGCCGGCGGCCAGCGGCGCTCCGGCCGCCAGCATCTTTTGCAAAAGACGCACCTGCGCTTCATACGGCGTCACGATGCCAATATCAGCGCCACACAGCGTCGGATTGCGCTCGAGCAAGTCGCATGCAACTTCCAGCACGAGATCCGCCTGCGGCTGGTTGTACGGCGACACGCCCGCGTCCGACTGCGGCGCCACGGACGTGTGCGTCACAAGTGTGACCGGCAGTGGATGATCTTGAGCATCTCGCGCACCAAAAATCGTCTCGTACGGCCACAGCGTATGCGTAGAGGGTGCGTCATACAGCGCTCCTCCGTAAAACTCCTGGTTCGGGAACGATGCGAGCGCTGGATGCATGCGGAACTGCACGTCCAACATCGTCGACGGCACCGGCGCCGCGTCCGTGCCATGCACGGTCTTGCCACGCAAAAGGCGCTCAAACAGACTCGTAGATAGGCCTGCGGTTCGCGCATCTGTGCTGTGCAGCACGGGTGGCAGCTGCTTGTGATCGCCGACCAGCGCTAGCTGTGCACACCCCTTCATGAGGGGAATCAGCGCAATGGGCTCGGTCGCCATCGAGCTCTCGTCCAGAAACACGATAGGAAAATCGATCGCCGAGAGCTGATTCGATCCAGCCGCAATAGCTGTGGTACACACGACATCGGCATGATGCAGCACATCCGCCTGAATGCGGCGCCGGAGTACATGGCACTTGGCCGTCAGCTGCGTCGCGCGGCGCTTGAGGCGCTGCCACTGCTGTCGAACTGCGTCGCTCGTGTCCAGTGAAATGGAAACCGCATCACGCTTGGCCTGCACATCGCGCAGCGCCTTTTCTGCCTCCTGCAACGACGCATAACACGCGTGCCGCTGGCACTGGGCCTCGTACGTGTGCGGTATGATGCTGTCTCGGGCGGCTGTGGATGAGCCTGCTCGTACCACGCGCAGACCAGCTCGGACGCATCCTTCGGCCAGGTTGTCGACGGCCACATTCGTATGAGCCGCTAGCAGAATCGGGTGCGGTACCTGAAAGTGCTGCTTAAGCAGCGACACCGTCTGTACAAGTGTGCGTGTCTTGCCTGTGCCGGGGGGACCTTGTACCAGGCTCACACGCTCGCGAAGCATCATGGCCACGGCACGCAGCTGACTCGCATTCAGCCCCAAGTCGGGATCGCCGTCCAACTTAATCGGATCCGCTCGAGCGTATCGCTCGTACCAGCTTCGAATACGCATGTCGTTCACAAACAGGCCCCCCATGCTGGATGCCTGGCCCGTGAGAATGTCGCGTAGCTCTGTGCCGGCTAGCGCATAGCGCTTCTCTGGCGTCATGGCACGCACCACATCGTTGGGCGCATAGAGGAGGGCGTCCAGCGCCGCATCCTCGCGCTCCACGACGACATTGCGCTCGCCACGATCCATGCGCCATTGCTCATGCGCCGCCAAATCTAGGTTCTCATGCGACTCACTGAACCGCACGCGAATCCGCGTAGGGGAGACGTCCAGGACCTCGGTTTGGATCCAATCCTGGCTCCCACGGGGCGCCACGTCGACCACGCTACCCGGCTGGAACTTGTGTGGTGGCAATCGTCGCGAGCCTGGCCATTTGAACACACCGACGCGGCGCCCAAAGTGCCGCTCTGTCTGCCAAAACGCCATGAGCCTATCGATCGCGAGGCCCCGCGCTTCCAGCTCGTGGATCGGCTGCTCACGCTGTTCTTGCAGCTCCAGCTCATGGTGCGCGCGCTCTAGCGAGAGAATGTGCCGCCAATGCTGCTGGTATCGCCGCGATGCCAGCGTCAAGGCCCGGCCGGCAGACGTGTCGTAGCCAGGGTAGTGGGTATGTTTCCGCGAGGCGGCGCGCGCGACTTGGTGAGCGGTGCGCAGCAGCAACGTGTGCGATGGCTTGCGCCGCGTCCAGACCCAGGAAGTCGCATCCCATGCCTCGCCGATCAAGTGCGTATATACATGGCCCGGCAGGGACCGGCCCTGCTGCGATACCGCCGTCGTGCGCCAGTCGAACAAGTCGCGGATACGGCGCACAGGAAAGGATGCGTGATGAGCGCGCTTGGGCATGAGCGGCGTCACATGCAAGGCCATCGCATCGTCCTCGTCCCACCCAGCATCGGGGGCCCACTCGACACGCCCATGTTGCATGACATGAGCCGCGAGGGCCTCGTCCTTCGGCGTCACACGAAGCCACGAGGTATCCAGCTCGGGCACGCGCTCGTTTTCCACATGCTTCCTCTCCCAATCTCGAAGCATGCTTTCTATCGTGGACACTCGCACACGTGCCGGAGGGGGTGGCGGCGACAGCGCCTGATCCGGCACGTACCACGCATGCGGCGCCGCCTGCTGCTGCTGCTCCCAGTCCACATCGCGCTGCTCAGCATGCACGCTCCGTCGGCTTTGAAACGCGCGTACTTGGTGCACGATTCGCACACCTGCACGGCGCGATACGTGCATCGCCGACGTCAAGCCAACGAAAGGGGGCGGCGCGTCGAAGATGACGCGTCTCTTTTGATGACTCAGCACTATATAGTCAGCTCACGGACGCCCGGCTCGGACGCCTTGGCGGGGCGTGGAGGGGCTGATTGGTCGTGGTCGTCATCGCTGTCGTCGCTGTCGTCGTCGTCGTAGGGCGACTCGTCGCCATTCGCGTCGCGCTCGATCAGCTCTTCGACGACGTCTTCCCATGCTCCGTGGTGCGCCCGCAACAGGCGCCGGATCGTGCGTTGCGAGTGGCCTGGCACACTCATGTCCACGAGGTGCTCGGCATCCGCCTGGTCCTCGGTCTCGTGACTCGTGTCGGGTATGTTAGGATGTCCCTTGTGGGGTCCACGCAGGAGACGGAGTGAGCTGTAGTGTTCCCAGCTGTGATAGGCAATGTGCAGCGGCCCAACGCACTCGGGCGGCGTGCCACGCGGCGGGGTATCCTGTGCGAGCATGTGCCGCCGGTGTCGCTCACGGCGCTCGCGCGACGCACGCGCGCTATACGAGTCGTCATCACACGCCACGACGTACACGTACCCAGGCTGCACAATGCGGATGCGCTTTTGCATCAGGTGCGCAAACGCTGACAGCTCCAGGTGGCCGCCGTACGTGCCATGCGTCCGCATCTGGTCCACATACGCTTCGTACGGACACTCGGCCTCGACAAAGCCAGCGTACATGTCTGCATGCGCTGCTAGGTGATCACATGTATCAGCTCGTAGCTTCGCATGGTACTTTGGATCGCCGTACAACTGATCAGAGAGCGCACGAAACAGGCAGTTTCCATCCCCGTGCGTCTCGGCCGCATACAACCCCATCTCCCGCAGCTGCACACTCAGATCATGGTCATCCTGCTCGGGCTCCAGCGCGGACACGCGCGCGCGCCGACGCGATGCACGCGTGGACACAACGTGCGCCGGCGCCTTGCGCTGTGTGCGCGCCATCACCAGCCGTCTACCCACTCAGCAGGGCAGCGGCGCTGCGTGCTGAGACGCCACGTGACTTTCGATGACGCGTCGTTCCAGGCCACCATGCACCACCCACAGCTGGCGCGGCTCCGTGCGATGGCCGCGTCCAGTGCGTGTGGGACGCATGGCGAGTGGCATGCGCCGGATGGCGTCGTGCTTTCGTGGCGCACACATACGCTGCAGCTTCTTCGCGGCGCGAAACTCGAGCGCTCCTACACGTTCAAGGAGCATGTACGTGATGCGTGCCTAGCCCACATGAACGACCAGGAGGGCGTGTGCATCGTCCTCGATCGCAGCTTGTTTGTCCACTTCCCTAGAAGCGGTGAATCATATACCCTACCACTCTCTTTCTGCCCACGGCGTCTCTTTCCCATGCGGCATGGCGTGCTCATCACACGCGACCAACACGCCTACGACGGACATGCTGCTGGGCCGCACGCGTACTTTGTGCAAAGCGTCTTTGATACCCTGACGTCCTGGACTCACGTCGACCGCCTGGATGGTGTGCCACATGTATCCGAACCATTTCCTGCCCTGGGCGAGCACATTGTCCACGTACACCAGGACTTGATTGTGACGGCCCAAGCCGACGCGTTGCGGATCTATACGTACAAAGTCACGTCGGATCCCACGGCGCATCACGTTGCGACGAGGCCCCCCAAGACAGCCCGCACGCGCCGGTCAAGTGCACGGCGCCCACGCCGCTCGAGTCGTCGAACCAGTGAACTAGCTCGCCGCGTCTCCTCCGTCCTGGAGCGCGATATCGCACGCCGCGTGTCCAGCGTGGACGATACGCATCCCCTCTTGCACATGCACGCACATGCATGCGTAGCTCTCCTCGACCACCTCCCTACGCAGGTGGATCCCCTGTCGGTGCGCGTCCTCGTCCAGCATCACACGCTGTACATACTCGCTTCATCGTGCATGCACGTATGGAACATCCTCCCAGGCTATGTTCAAGCAGCCGACACCGTGCACGGTATCCGGGACGCTGTGCTTGTCTCTGTGCTGCGTCATCACGATGCGATGGCCCGCCTGCATGACGACGGCCACGTCGACATTGCATGCGGCCCATCCGCTTGCGTACCTTGGGCCGACAACGTCTCGGACGTGCGGTACGCTGCCGACCTGGAGGCATGCATGGATGGCGTGTGGATGCCCGTCCCTGTGGACGTACGTCCGGCGTGTCCCCTCACAGCGCACGTCCTCGAAACGCTGTGCATGTGCCTCCCGTCGAGCGTAGCGAGTGCCGTGCTGTGCCGCTACTTGCACGCTCGGCAGCCGACCTGGCAGGGCCTCGAATGGACGTTGTACCTCGACCATATGCCCCAGGCCGAGGCCGATCACGTCTTGGAAGGACTTGGCCTGGCTGCGCCCTCATCACCACCGCCCCCGTCCCAGTCTCCATCCCTACCAAAAGACGCCGAAGGCTTGTACACCTACGTGGCCATGGCCCTGCACATCCTCGCCCAGGATGCCATGCTCGATATGCGCCGCCGCCGAACGGATGCGCCCAGGATCGTGCACCTTTTGCGCCGCATTCTTCAGCGACTTGCATGGTCCCAGTGGCTTGATGCGTGGATGCGTCTGTATCCGTACGCCATGCCACCCGGTGAGACAGGCGGCCCACCCGCCCCTCTCTTTCTGCACACGTGTCTTGCTCAGGCGTGGCAAGGCGTGTCGCCGCACCTGGACGAGTATGTAGGCGCTCTCGCGGCGCCGCTCCACGTCCTCCCTCTCGTCCGTGTCGCCGAGGCATGTCCGAAGCTTGCCTCTCTCGTGTCTGTGTACGCAGTGGTGGCCACCTCGAATGCACAGGCGATTGTTGAATCCATCCTTGCTCATCGCCTCGACCTCGCGCATCTTCCACCCGGTCTCGCTGTCCCTCTCGAAGAAGCGATCCGAACGTGTCAACTTGATCCGCCTCAGGATGCGAGTCCCGACACGTATGCCCTCCTGTGTCGCGCCGACGCACTAGCAGCGGCGCATGGTGCACCGCCTGCGCGTGTCTCGCCAGCCATGTGCGCGACACTCGCACCCGGCCTCGATCCGCTGAGTGCGCACATCTTTCACAAGGACTACCGCCTCCACGATGTGGCACGCATGCTCGATACGACCGCGCTGCACACCGCTCGTCTGGAAGAACATGACGACGGATTTGCGCTCGCGCGCTCGCTGGCTGAGCGAACGATGGCGCAATGCGTCGGCCGTGGGCTCTTTCGCTATGCATCGCGGACGCTGCGTGCGACCGGTACGTGGCGCACGCCCCGCCTGTGCCTGTCGCTGCGCACCCTGCCCCACGGCACCGTCGTAAGCGGCACGCATGAGGCACACGAGCTCGACTGGCCCGAATTTCACAACGGCGTCGCGTCTGCGCTCGAGATTGGCGCCGCGAACGTCGACTCCAGCTGGATCTTTGCGCACGCCAGTGCCTCGCGCGGCGGACGTGCGCGGCATGCCGGCTTCTTACTGGGTCTCGGCCTGCACGGCCACCTGCGTCGTCTCGGTCGTGTGCATGCCTATCGCTATCTTGCGCCGCGGCATGTGCTGACGACCGTGGGTCTTGTGCTGGGTCTGGGCGCCTCGTTTCTCGGCACGGGCGATGCGGCCGCTCGGCAGGTCATGGCTGTCCAGGTCGCTGCCTTTCTTCCTCCGGGCAGTGTGCCGCTGCATATGTCGACCATGACGCAGGCGGCCGGTCTCCTCGGTATGGGTCTCGTATTCTGTCAAACAGATCACGCGTGGACGGCGATGCGTCTGGCGTCGCAGCTCGATGCTCCGATGGTCGACACGGCCGATGCCAACGAAGCACACCGCGATGCGTATGCCCACAGCGCCGGTCTCGCTCTAGGCCTCGTGTACCTCGGCCGCGCTAGACGCACGTCCATGTCCAGCAGCGCCGACCACACGCTGCTCGAGCGCCTATGCCGCGCTGTCGCTACGCCGCTGGGCGAGGCGAGTGGCATGGCCGTCGCACGCACGGCGGCCGCCTCGGCACTGGCCCTGGCCCTTCTGTGTCTGCGCAGCGGACGCCGCGACGTCGCCGAGGCCCTCGCTCCGCCGACGCCGGCCAACCTAGCACACATCCGCCCGGACCTCCTCCTTGTGCGTTCGCTCGCTCGGGCGCTTGTGCTGGGCGACGCGTCTCCGAGCGAGGAGTGGCTGCACTCGACGTGTGCGTGGACGCATCCAGGCGATGATGTGCCACGCGCGCTGGCCTTTTACCAGATCCGCGCGGGAGCCTGCTTGGCGCTCGGCTTACTGTATGCAGGGCGGGCGGATGAGCGGGCGAGAGCGCTGCTGCTTCGTCAGCTGTCGCTGGAGGCGCCTCGTGGCTCGTCCTTTGACGCACGGGTCCTACGTGCGGCGTGGACGACGCTCCAGAATGTCGTGCATCTCGCCCTGGCCTGCGTCATGGCAGGCACGGGCGACGTCGATGTGCTGCGTGTGCTGCGGGCTGCGCATGGACGTACGCAGGATGTGTCGTACGGTGCGCATCTCGCGACGCACATGGCTCTTGGTCTGCTGTTCCTCGGGGGCGGGCGGTTCAGTGTTGCCACCTCCGACACGGCCCTGGCCATGCTTATGATCGCCTGCCTGCCCCCGTTTCCTGCGTCGCCCGACGATGCACGCGCGCATCTTCCTGCGGCGCGGCATCTTGGCCTGTTGGCTTTTGCCCCGCGCTTGCTGGCGGCTCGTGACGTGGCGTCGGGCGACGTGTGCTTCCTCCCCGTATCGGTGGGCACATCTGCGATGGCAGCGCCGACGCTGCTCCCACCCACCGCCACGCACGCCATCACACGCAGTCGGCGGTACTGGCCCGCTGGCACGAGTATCGGCGAGCCTGACACGGGCGTGCACTGGCTGCATGTACAGCGGCGGACCGGCTTTTTGTCGTACGCCGACGATCCGCACGGCCATCGCAGCATCTTTGCACGCACAGCACGCTCAGCGACGCCGCAGCTGGACGGCGACGTCGACGGCGAGCGCCTCTTGCGCGACCTGTCGACGCTCGTGCGCGGCTTTGATACGGCGCCCGAGGCTCAGAGACTCGTGCAGTATGTGTGCCGTCCTCATACGAAACTCGGCACATTTATCACGTCCATGCTCCTGGACACACTGCTGCGCGACGCGCCGCGTCTTGCGCGAGTCTACCTGGCCCTGTGGACCGGCACGCATGACGACGCGGCTGATCGTGCCGTGTTTGTGCACGACCTGCACCTCCTGCGTGCGTGGTACATGTCGCCCGCCGATGCGCGGATCCGCGGCTCGCGCGAGCGTCTCTTGCCCCGCGATGTGCTTGACAGTGTCTTTTGGCACCTCACGCAGCAGTGGCCCATGGCTCAGGAGGCCGTCGCAGCCTATGTCGCCGGCACGTTGCAGCCACAGGCTGCGTGGGCCCTAGCCCTGGTGCAAGCGCCGCTGCAGGCGGATCTGCGCACGCTACGGGAGTGCTTCCTCCGCGCCCCCTCGACGCGCCGTGTCGACGCACTGCATCGCCTCGTCCACGAGCGCCTCGTGCCCATGTGCCTCGACGCATGGCTTGTATCTACATAGGCTAGAAATGGATACCTTCATCATGGAAGGCGGCCAGAAGCTGCAGCAGCTCGTCGACATCGAGCTTGGACGCGCGTGCCTCGCTCATCTGCAGACGGTCCAGCACACCATCAACCTTGTCAGGGAACGAGACGCCGGCCGTCGACAGGTGGTGCTCGGCGCAGTACGTTTTCCAGTTGGCTTCCATCATCTCGAGAACGCCACGTGCGCCAAAAAAGCAGGCCCGGAGCACCTTGTTGCGCCGCGAAAAGACAATGCGCGTGAGGCCGTCAAACTCTTCGAAGCGGATCGGCGGCGGCGGATTCAGTGGCACGATGCGCACGACAGAGCTGTCGACTTGCGGCGGCGGGCGAAACGAGCCACGCGCCACTTTCATGATATGGTCCACCTTGGCATACAGCTGGACATTGGCCGACAAACGTCCCCACAGCGGCGAGCCTGGCCGTGCTACGAGTCGCATGGCAAACTCGCGCTGAAACATGAGAATCGCACAACGGAAAAGCGGTCGATGCGAAAGCAACTTGAATACCAATGGCGAAGAGATTTGGTACGGCGTATTGCTGATCACCACGTCAAAGTACGGCAACGGCGTCTTGATCACGTCGCCCAGCACGACCTCCAACTTGCGCTGCTCGGGCTTGCCCTGCACACGCTTGGTCAGCTCAGCTCCCATACGCGGATCCATCTCGACCACCACCACACGTTTGGCCTGATCCAGTATGCGCACGGTCAGATTTCCCGTACCTGGACCGACTTCGAGCACTACATCGGTCGGCTTCAAACTCGCCTTGTCCACGATGCCCTGTGCTACCAGCGGGTTTTTCAGGATATGCTGACCGAATTTTTCTGTATTAAAGATCGGGTTCTTGGTCGTCGCACTGCTATTCTGCTGCGTGCGGGCGGCCACGGCCTGCGTGTGGGCCGATGTGATCTTGTTCGACACGGCTCGCGGCATGTCGGCAAGGCAAAAAAAATTGGCAAGTGGAGAAGAGGGCCAACATAACGGGTGTGTGCCTGGCAAAAAAGGGCCGCACTGGGAATTGAACCCAGGACCTCTCGCATTCAAGGCTCGATTCTCCCAAAGCGAGAATCATACTACTAGACCATACGGCCGCACGATACCGAATCTCGGAAAATCAAGTAGGTATGAACGCGTCGTGCATGCGTGGGGGGCGTCGATCCTGGGTCGCTGGTTTTTTCTGCCCGTCGGCCATGCAGCTCCCGAGCTACTTTGGTGCCCAGCGCAAAGGCGAGACGCACGAGCTCCGTGCCGACTTGAATAGCGAGTACCGCGATCGCCGGAAAGATGCGATCAAGCGGGTGATCGCGAATATGACCGTCGGCAAAGACGTGTCTGCCCTGTTCCCCGACGTGCTCAAAAACATGCAGACCGAGGACCTCGAGCAGAAAAAGCTCGTGTACTTGTACCTGATGAACTATGCCAAGACGCAGCCTGAACTTGTGATTCTCGCCGTCAACACGTTTGTCAAAGATACCGAGGATCCCAACCCGCTCGTCCGTGCGCTGGCCATTCGAACGATGGGATGCCTGCGTGCTGAGAAGATTATCGACTACTTGTCCGTGCCTCTTGACCGCCTGCTCAATGACGAGAGTCCATACGTGCGCAAGACAGCCGTGTTGTGCGTTGCGAAGCTGTTCAGCCTCAAAGCCGAGCTCGCGATCGAGGGTGGCTTTGTCGATCGTGTCAAGGACATGATCTCGGACAACAATCCCATGGTCGTGGCCAACGCCATCGCGGCGCTCACAGATATCCACGAGGTGGCGCAGCTCACGGACGGCGGCCGGCATGCCTCGTTTGTGCTGAATTCGGACGTGCTCATGAAGCTGCTGGTAGCGCTGAACGAGTGCACAGAATGGGGCCGTATTGCGATCCTCCATACCCTTGCGACGTACCGAAGTGCCGATGAGCGCGAGTCCGAGCACATATGCGAGCGTGTCATGCCACAGTTCCAGCATGCCAACGGCGCTGTCGTCCTTGGCGCCGTCAAGGTCGTGTTGGTGCACATGGAGTCGACGGGCAAGCCCGAGTTTGTCCAGCAGCTCGTGCGAAAGATGGCTCCGCCGCTTGTCACGCTCGTCACGAGCGAGCCCGAGGTGCAGTGGGTCGCGCTGCGCAACATCAATCTGATCCTGCAAAAGTACCCGGACATTTTGTCCAACGAGATGCGCGTCTTTTTCTGCAAGTACAATGACCCGCCGTATGTCAAGACCGAGAAGGTGGATGTCATGATCCGGCTGGCGAATGAAAGCAATGTGGATATGCTGCTGAGCGAGCTGAAGGAGTACGCCTCCGAGGTCGACGTGGACTTTGTGCGCCGCGCCATCCGCGCGATTGGCCAGTGTGCGATTGCGATCGAGGCGGCCGCCGAGCGCTGTGTCTATGTGCTGCTCGAGCTGATTCATACGCGCGCGAGTTATGTCGTGCAGGAGGCGACGGTCGTGGTCAAGGACATTTTCCGCAAGTACCCGCACCAGTACACAAAGATCATCCCGCAGCTGTGTGCGAATATGGACGAGATGGACGAGCCTGAAGCCAAGGCATCGCTTGTGTGGATTCTCGGCGAGTACGCCGAGCAGATCGATAACGCCGCCGAGCAGCTCGCCCTGTTTGCGGAGCAGTTTGTCGACGACGAGCCAGACGTGCAGTTCCAAACGCTCTCCGCCATCGTGAAGCTCTTCCTCAAAAAGCCCGACTCGCCACTCGCACAGCGCACCGTCCAAGACGTGTTGGAAAAAGCCACGACCAAGTGCAGCAACGCCGATCTGCGCGATCGCGCCTTTGTGTACTGGCGCCTGCTCTCGAGCTCTGATGCCGATGCTGCGCGTGCCGTCGTCCTCGTCCCCGCGCCCCTCATTTCCATCCCTCTCACGACCGTGCCGCGCTCGCTCTTGCACGAGCTGATCCGCGAGGTGTCCCTGCTCTCGAGCGTCTACCACAAACCCGCCTCGACATTCATCGGGCATGGCCGTGTGGGCATGCAGTCTCTCCGGGCCCTCTCAGACGACGAGGCCGCACGGACGCGCGCTATTGCCACCGTGGCGCAGGGCGAGAAGAGCGAAGCGCTCTTGGATCTCGGCGCGGACGACGCCCCTGCCGCTACCGCGACGCATGCGGCGGCTCAGAGCCTCGGCAGCCTGGGCGACCTGCTCGGCGACGACGCCTTTTCGACGCCGGCCATGACGTCCTCGGCGCAGAGCGCGCCTCCAGGCGGGAATGCCATGGACGACCTGCTCGGCATCTTTGACGCGCCCTCCGCGACGCCAGCGGCCCCGTCAGCCGCGCCGTCAGGCGATTTGCTCGGTCTCTGATAGGGTGTCTATGTACGCTTAGCCTGGGCCTGAGCCCACCGTAGAAATGCCGGCACATCGGCCTTGATCTGAGATGGCATCGCCAGCTCCTGCATCCACCGCGGGATCAGACCGCCCGCCTCCGTTTGTGTCGACAACATCCACTGCGTGCCGAGCTCGCCGGGGCGGACCATGGTCACGTCCTCACGCACGCCTTCGACACTCGCATAGTAGCCGCGGACGTACCCGGGCGACTCGGCGTGCTTGATCGGAAGACTCACGACCATGAACGAGCGGCGCGCCGTCTTGTCACAGCGCGCAGGCAACGAGCCGGTCTCTCGGAGCATGTGGAGGGTCTCTCGCTCGTGAAACACGTTGAACGGCAGCGGCGCCGACGGCAGCGGGAGCATCAGCACCAGCTCGACAAAGTCGCGATTCGACGTGCACATCGGCGTTCGGTACTTCAGGTGCCAGATGTCCGCGAGCCCCGGCACTAATGTCTCCAGACACTCGGCATGCTCGAGCGCCTCGATGTAGTCCTGCTCATGCCGCGTGTGATCACGCAGCAGACCCTGCTCAAATGCGTCAAATGTCAGCGACGAGTCTTGGAAAAAATGCAGCGAAGAGCGCGAGTGCCAGTGCGCATGCCGCAAAGGCGATCCAGGCGGATCCAGCGAGGGAATCGAGGCGGTCACCGTCTTGCCTTGTCCCTGCACCGTGCCCCACCGCAGACTCACATTGACCTGGCGCGCGATACTAAAGGCCTCTGCTAGTACTTCACACAGAAACGACGTCCATGCCGGCGTGCCTGGCTGTGGAAGCTGGGCGCGTTCCAGCGGCGCTGCCCGCAGCCACATCAAAGAAACAGAGCCGGGGCCGCTGCGCCGGCGGTGGACCAAGTGGAGGGTGTGGAGGACGGTAGATTCCACGGAACGTCTAAGACGGCGCAGCAACATCTACAGGTCGGACGTACAAAAGGGTGCAGGGATGGCTACGTGACACGCACCATTTCCCTCCGTGCCGACCCCAGCTAGGAGCTGGATCCCCTTCCCCTTTTCGTTCACTTGTTTCGAGGCTGGACCTCTTTGTTTCTGATCCCTGGTGGATACGTACAAAATGCTGGCTCATTTTGTGCAGCTTCTTCCTCTCGCTGCTGCGTTTGTCGCCGCATCAGCAGAGGCTTCTTCTCTTCCGCACCACGGCGCCCTGCACGCTCGCAGTGCATCGTCGTCGTCGGCTCGCGATCCCCTCGATTACCTCTTCCCCGGCACGGACGCTGTATCGTCGATTGTGGATATGGCTGCGGGTCAGCACACGCCCTCGTCGACATCGTCGTCCGTCGCCGCGCCCCAGCGGACAGGCTCGTCCACTCACCAAGATTTGAGCCTCGGCTCGCTGCTGGGCGGCCTCATGGGCAGCATTCCTGGATCCAACAACATCCCCAGCCCCAACATGTCCAAGTACGATCACCGCACCCCCGAGCCACGCTGGGGCGCCGCGGCGCAGTACCTCAATGGTCTCCAGGCCATTGTGTTCACGGGTGGTCAGCTGGACGACACAGGGCGCCTGTCCAACGAGACTCTCCTGCTCGATGTGACCGGCCTGACCAACCTCCAGAGCACGCGTGCGTCCGTCAATGCCACGCCGTGGCTCAGGCACCACGAGCGCACGTCGAGTGTGCCGGCACCCAAGACGGCCTACGCAGCGTCGCGCGTCTCGACAAGCGTGTGCGGCGCGACGGACGGCCACCTGGCCGACACGCTTTGGCTCATGGGCGGTAAGACGGAGAACTGTGCGGACCAGGCGGTCTTGTACACGTACACGCTCGAGCGGCACAACGATACGATCGTGGGCACGTGGCACGACATCCAGACCAACGGCACCAAGTTGACGCGTCGCGCTCACGCACACGCTGCCTTCACGGGCGTCAACTTCAAGGGCGGGCACGACCTGTCCATGGTCGTGCTCGGCGGTCAGGACTGGGACAAGGAGTGCCACCCTGACAAGCACGACAAGAGCACGTCGGCCTCGTCGCTCGACCAGATCCAGATTGGCGATGTGATGGACCAGCAGTGCACGATGCCCAAGAAGATGAAGCACGCGGGTGTCGAGGCGTACGCGTACGAAGCATCGCTCGACCAAGTGCCTGTGATCGACTATGCCGCCACGTCGATGCCCGTCATCCGCAACAGCAAAACCAAGCACACGGAGGAGCCGTTCCTCTTGATCGGTGGTCGCACAAAGGACAGGAAGCTGGCGAGCATGAAGCACCTCTGGGCCCTCGATCTCGCGTCCGGCAACTGGTCGCGCTGGGTTACATCGGGCGATATTCCCGAGCCACGCGTGGGTCACTCGGCTGTCCACGCCAGCGATGGCAAAGTGTACGTGTACGGTGGATACAAGAAGCACGGTACGCACGGCCACTCGGTCAGCAAGGAGCCGACAGACGAAATGTACGTGCTGGATGCCTCGCAGACGCCTGCCATGTGGTCCAAGGTGCAGTACAAGGAGCCTCCGCGTGACGGTCCGCGCCCCTCGAAGCGGGCGTACCATTCGGCGGTGATGGTCAACGACATCCTCGTCGTGGCGTTCGGTCAGCAGCACCAGAGCACGCCCTTTGGTCTCGAAAAGCGGGGTGGTGTGAACCGGGACGCGTCCGAGCCCATGATCATGTACATGGAGACGCGCGACAATGTGATGGGCTTCCGCTGGACGGACAAGATGTCGGCTATCGTGTCGGGACGCGTGACGCAGCAGCTGATGGGCCACTCGCGGGAAGCAGCCACGGCGCAGTACACGTCCGACTCGACGGCCTCACAGAAGGAGGCCAGGCCATCGCCTCGTCCCCTCGCCAACATGTCGCGTCTGCCCACGCCGAAGGAATCGCGGTCCCTCGCGTCGGTCAAGAGTAAGAGCAAGAGCCGCGCGTCAGTCAGCCGTGCATCGGCGGCTAGCCGCGCCTCGGTCAGCATTGCCAGCGCCGAAGCGTCGCGTGCCGCTCAGGCGCACCACCACCACGACCAGAGCCACGACCAGAGCCACAGCCATGGTCCGAACCCAGGCACGAGTCACGACCAGGGCCAGAGCCAAGGTCAAACTGGCCACGATCAGGACAGCCAGCACGACTCGTCGGCCCACGATGATCAGCCGGCACAGGACGCGCACCAGAACGAGCAAAAGAGCCAGTCGTCGAACAGCAGCCCAGGTGCGATTGCCGGTGGCGTGCTGGGTGCTTGTGCGCTGGCCGTCGGTGCCGTGGTGGGTGGCTTGTACGCGTACCGCAAGCGCCGCGAGTCCCAAAAGATTGCGGAGCTTCGCTCGAACGGTGTGCTGCGCGACGACCCCGAGTCGGCGCCACCCGTCTCGTCGCTGTGGCTCCAGCGTCCTCTGCGCGAAGTGCTGGAAAGTCCCGAGAGCGGTCTGGGCTCGTCGTCCGTGCAGGGCCATGCCGGCACGCCTCTCTCAGTCGCGTCGGCGGGCGGCCGCTCGATCGGCACGGACGAGCGCCATGAGGTTCGCGGTCCGCGCTCGGCGTACGAGTCGGCTGGCAGTGCTATGCCTGCTTCGTACTCGGCCGCACAGTCGTATGCGCCGCAGGAGCACGGTATGTTTGACAACTATCTCGCCACGTACGACGGCGAGATGCCCAACCCATACCCAGCCGTGCCATCGCAGGACTCGCACTACTCGTACCCGTACCTGGGTGGCGTTCAGCGCTCTAGTGGCGCCGAAGTGACGACCACAGACGCTGCGGCTGACCCCTTCAGCAGCGCGGCCGAGGCTCGCGACCTCTACACGGGCGACGATATCGAGTCTGTGTACACCAACACGATCGATGGCAAGACCATGGTCCACGGTGACGAAAACGACATGCATTCGGACGACGGATTGTACGGCGTCAGCACGCCGCGCCGCTCGGCCTCGTTTCGCTTCCCCGAGCACCAGGCCACGCACTGGTACGCTCCGCACGACGCCTCATCCCTCCGCGTGACCAACCACTCGTGATCCTGTGTATATTCGTAGACTGTTAGGCTGGTTGATGATGATGTGGTTCTATATCCATGGTGACGTAATTCTGATACATGTGGCCTTCTCGAAGCCACGTATCGCCGCCCGCCCAGGCCTGCAACGCCGGCCGCAAAAACGTGGCGTGTGGAGCCGACCATTCCAGAAACACGGCATGATGCGGACCATACGCTGCGTGCAGGGCTTTGTGCGCACCGGTGGGCCCGGGCGGCACATACATTTGCACACCCGTCTGATTCGTTCGGAACACAAGCGCCAGGCCATTCGAGCCACTGAGCGTCGCGATAGGCGCATTCGCGTCACGCTTCGCTCCCCACACGTAGAAGTGGTCGTAGTCGGCATCGGGTCGGATCCGCTGATCGGGCTGCGTCCAGTCGTACGGCGTCCCCGCACACGCCTCGACAGCGCCGGTCGGCACGCCCCGCTCATCGAGGACAAGGCGGTGCACCGTATCGCAATGAAGACGGAATGTATGGCCATCCACTGTCGCCGGCTCTGACGTGCCCAGATAAAAGCCCCAGTGCTGCGTCACGTTGAGCGGCGTCGCAGACGCCTCGTCCTCGATCCGTGCGCGGTACTCCACATGCACCTGGCCCAGCGACGAGACGCCAGCCCGCACGCCCACCAGCGCCTCGACACGCACACGTCCCGGGTATCCCTGATCTCCGGCCGGCGACTCGTGCACGAAACACGCCGACGCATCCCACACATCGCACTCTGCCTGCGTGTACATGCTGGGACGTGGTAGGTGCGCCCACGTGACACAGTCCCAAGGCCCGCCCGCCTGCTCAGCCCGAGACGGCGGCGGCCCACCGTGATGACTGATGCCAGCGCCGCCCCACTCGGCCAACTGGAGCGTGCCGTCGCGGCATGCCCATGTGCCAGCCGGCAGGCGGTTCGCATAGCGCCCCACGACTTGCCCGTAAAAGCGACGACCGAGCGCTCTGTGGTCCGCCGCATCTTCCGGCCCCGCTAGCACATCGAACGTGCGCTGCTCGCGCTGCACCTCGATCCGGTGGATCGTCAGGCCATACGCACACACCTCCACCCTTACGCGCCCATCGCGCGTGGCCAGACGATGGAGCGACATGGTCGGTGGAGGTAGGCCTGGCCCGGTACGTGCGCCGCTTTCGTCCGCACGTGATGTAAAAGCGAGCCCTCGCGGCGTGCGCAGACGACGTGTGCTGCCACGATGGTGTCAGAGGCCGCCAGCCAACTGCGTCGTCGGACGGCGCCTGCCTCCGCTGGGAAGACGAAATCCAGCCAAAAGGGTGCGCTGAATGATCGCGTGCCACATACCCCCGTCCAGGCAGAGTCGCGCTATTCTGCCTGGGTGAATGCCGGCATCACTCTCGCGTTGCTGATCGCAGCCCTCCTCGTGCGTGTCATCTTCATCCACTATCCGGACGAAGTGGTGTTTGATGAAGTGCACTTTGGAAAATTTGCCTCCTACTACATCAAGGGTGAGTACTTCTTCGATGTGCACCCTCCGCTTGCCAAGCTCATGATCGCGGCCATGGCGTGGCTCGCGGGCTTTGACGGCAAGTTTGAGTTTGATGAAATTGGTGATTCGTACGTGGAGCACAATGTGCCGTATCGCATGATTCGGCTGCTGCTGGCCATCGTCGGCGCTCTGCAGGTCCCGCTCGTCTTCCAAATTCTGCGCGAGACGGGTGTATCGTCGCTCATGTCCATCGTGGCGGCGCTTGCGATTCTCGCGGACAACGGCCACGTCTTGCAGTCTCGCCTGATTCTCCTGGATGCGCCTCTCGTGCTGTTCATGCTGTGCAGCTTGTACTGCTACATCCGGTTCTATGCGCAACGCTACAACCCCTTCAAGGCGGCCTGGTGGACATGGCTCTCCCTGACAGGTGTGAGTCTGGCATGCACGATTTCGTGCAAGATGGTCGGTGTGCTCACATTTGCTACCATTGGCGGTGCCGTCATCCTGGATCTGTGGAATTTGCTGGATATCCGACGCGGTCTGTCCATGCGCGTGTTTGTCAAGCATTTCTGCGCTCGTGCGATGTGCCTCATTATCCTGCCCTTCCTGATATACCTCGGCTTCTTTTACATTCACTTTGAGATCCTCACGCAGACAGGCTCGGGTGACACGTTCATGAGTAACGAGTTCCAGCAAACGCTGAACGGCAACGAGTTCCTCCAGTCGCCCGTCGATCTGCATGCCTTCGACACCATCACGCTTCGTCACCGCGGAACGAATGCCTATCTGCACTCGCATGCGGACAGGTACCCACTCGAGTACGAGGACGGCCGCATTTCGTCGCAGGGCCAGCAAGTGACGGCTTATGAGCACCAGGACGCGAACAACCAGTGGCAGATCTTGCCCCTGGATCCCGTCGATAATGAAGACGGCTCCTTCAACGAGACGCTGCGTATCATCCATCACAACCAGTATATTCGCCTGCTGCACGTCAACACGAGCTCGTACCTCCGCTCTCACGACGTCGCCTCGCCGCTCATGCCGACCAACATGGAGTTTACGACCGTGCCGGCCGACACCTTCGACCAGGCGGACGAAGAGACGGTGGCTGATACCGTGTTCCGCGTTAGCATCGACGGTATCAAGAACGACGATGTCATATGGCGCACGCGTGTAGACTCCGTCCGTCTGATTCACAATAGCACAGGCGTGGCGATGTGGACGCACTCGGATCAGCGACTGCCCGACTGGGGTTTCCAGCAACTGGAGGTGAACGGCAACAAGCACCCCAAGGACAAGACTACCCTGTGGAACGCCATGGACGTGTACCCTGACCCGGCATCGCCGCTGTACGAGTCGCGCTCGGACATTTCTCAGGAGCCACTTGCGCCCAAGAAGCGCAGCTTCTGGCGCAAGTACACGGAGCTGCAGAGTACCATGCTGTCCCACAACAACCAGCTGACCGACAAGCACCCGTATGACAGCCGCCCCCAGTCGTGGCCGATCATGTACGATATTGTGTCGTACTGGACCAAGGAGGCCACCCGGGAGCAGGTGACGTTCCTGGGCAACGTCGTGAGCTGGTGGACGAGCTCGCTGGCCGTGCTGGCGTTCGTGTCCATCTTCGTTACCGATCTCTTGTGTCGTCGCCGCGGTTTGTTTTACCTCAGCACGCCGGATCGGTCGCGATACCTACACACGACGGGCTTTTTCGTCTATGCGTGGGCTTGTCACTACCTGCCCTTCTTCCTGATGCATCGCCAGCTGTTCATCCACCACTACTTGCCTGCTCACGCATGCTCTGTCTTGGTGCTGGGCGGCGTGCTGGACTTTGTGACGAGCCGCTCGATTGATCTGCCGCTGAGTCCTGCCGGCCCGGCACTGCAGCCCGAGCAGCTGCGTCCCACGATGCGCCGGCGGTACACGCAGCTCGCCCAGCCAGTGGCGTTTATCGTCGCGCTGTCGCTCGTGGCCATGTTCCACTATCTCGCGCCCTTCACGTACGGCAACGTGGGACTCGAGCGTGCCCAAGTGCAAGCGCGTCGAATGCTGTCGTCATGGCGCTTGCAGTTTGCCTCCGATGTCTAAAGACTGGCTATGCGTTTTCGTAGCGCCTGTACGTAGGCCACACATGCATGACCATGCAGTTGCGCCTCGGCGAACGAGGCTGCGTGCATCTGCGCTGTCAGGTGGGTATCGGCTTGCGTGACGGCGTCGCGCAGCGCTGATTGGGCGGAGGGCGATACATGTGTCAAGACCTCGTCAGGCACGGCCTGCAGGGCCTGCGCCGCCACACGCCGTACTTTGAACGTCGTATCGTGCCCTAGAGCGCGTGCCAAGTGCCACACACAGAGGGAAAGCGTCGGCTCCGACGCGTTATGCTCCATCGCGCGTGACACGCAGGTAGCGGCATTCCACCGCACTTTGGGCGTGCGACTTAGCTCTAGAACACGACACGCGCATTGCACGCCTTCTTGGTACATAGGCCAGGGCATATGGGGCAGCAAGCATCCGAGACCGCGCACGGCGTGCACAGCGACGCGATCATCATCGTCTAGGCCGTGCCGCATGGCCTCGTAGAGCGCGATATCGTGCGTGTGCGCACATGCGTTCGCCCACGCCCAGGCGGCACGTGTGCGCACGAGGATCGCCGCATCGTACACGAGGCGGATGTATGCGTGTAGGCACGTCAGCAGGGACCGTGGTGCCTCTTCCCGGGTATAGAGCACGCCCAAGGCACGAATGGCGCGCGCACGTATGTCGGCTTCGCTGTGCTGCAGCAAAGGCTCCAGAAGTCGCACACTTGCGTCAGTGCGCGTGGCGACCACATAGTCTGGCCATACATGGCAAGCCACGTCCTGCACGCCCTGCTGCAGCTGCGTCATAAGTATACTGAACTCCGCGGCATATGCACCCTGGGCTCGCTTCAGGATCGATACGAGCACGCGGGCGTGGCAAGGGGTCCAGCAAGACGTCTGGAGCAAGAGGGGAAGCAGCTGTCCCCACGGGACCTCGTGGCCCATGTCGATGTACGTGGCGATGACGTCCCAGGCATAGGGCGCCTTTGGTGCGTGAGGCAGGAGCCTCGGCACCGCATCGATCGGCGGCTGAGGCCATAAAGCCAGGATGGCGTACGCATACACGCATGCTTCCAGCTCGCTTGCCAACCACGGCTCGATATGCGCCCGTAGCACACTTTCATGCGAGGTGTGCAGCGCTGCATCGGGCGCATAAATCACCAAGGCCCTGATGCATGCCAGGACGGCAGCAGCATCGCAGGAAGCACCGAGGCGCGCTGCCAGAGCTGCACGCGTATGCACGACATAGGCACCGATCCGCTCGGAATGCGAGGTAAACGTAGCCGGGCGTGCCTGGGATTTATCGCGTGCCATGGCCCATGACCCAGCGGCGTGCTCGAACACGAGCGACAGCAGCCGGCATGCATCGGCTGTGCGAAGCGGCGACCGAAACACGCCCTCGTGCTCGTCATTTGGCACGAGGCGCGGCCACATGATCATGAGCTCTTTGGGTGTGTGCTCGGCCATGTGACACACACTCTTCCAGCAGGCACGCAGATGCGGCCCATCGACCATCAAAGCATCCACGGCCACCGGCGCAAGAAGCGGCACCGTCTCTATCGTTGGCACGCAGAGAGGCACCAAGAACGAGAGCGCGCGGGCATCTCGCTCAGCGCTCAAGTGCCGCTCGGCCATCATGCGCGCCAGGCGCACCGCTGCGTCTTTTTTGTAGCGTGCACGCGCCTCCTTGGCAGCGAGTTGGAGCGCCTCCTTCACAGCCAGCTCTTCCTCATTCGTTCGTGCGAGAGCCAGCGCCCATGCCCATGGATCACGCGTCGGCGGCGCGTCGTCCCTCGGCACGAGCGCCTGTCCCCACGGTGCCATGTGGAGGCAACGAACGAGGGTGGGGTCGATCTATAGCGACAGGCTACAAATGAGCACGTGGCGCGGCGTCCAAGGACGGCGGGTCCAGCGGTCGAGCCACGCCGAGGTCTTCCGCTATGTGCCGTGCAATGCCCATCGACGTGGCGAGGATCGTGAGCATGGGATTCACACCGGCCGCTTCGGGCAGCACCGAGCCGTCCGCGACCCATAAGTTGTCGGCACCACGAACGCGTCCATGTGGATCGCAGGCCGACGACGCGGGATGCGCGCCCATGCGGCACGAGCCCATCTGATGCGCGGAGCCTATCGCACCGCGTTGAGGACCGAAACCGACACGCTCCACGGATCGGAGGAACGCCTGGAAGGACGGGTGCTCTGCCTGGCCCTGCGCCGGCACATCGTCCAGCTCGTAGCGACCAGGTATGGACGCCATCTCGTGGCTCGCCATGTTTTCCTGCCTCGGTGGGCACGTGTACACCGGCACACCCGTTTGACTCGTCGCGATCATCGAGGCACCTGCGTGCATGTGAATCTCGATGGCGCGCTTCACGCCCTCCAGCAGGCTCGTGTGGTCAAACGCACTGAGCGAGTAATCGACCAGGGCCCGGCCCCCTTGGTCGAGCTTGACGCGGCCACCGTCTCGGTCGCGCACAATCACGATAGCCGTGTAGCTGTACGGATACCGAAACGCCAGAGACTTGTGCTCGACATGGTCGTGGTACGGCAGCAGCGCACAATAGAGCGCCGGAGCCGACGCCATGACCTCGATCTTGGCGCCCCAGCCTTGCGGATCGACGAGTTCCGCCGCATTCGAGACCGTCGTGAGCGCGGCGCCTTGCCATGGGCGCACAGGCTTGTCGTAAAAGCCGTGCACGAATGCGACAGGATGCAAATGCAGATGCCTGCCGATCTGCTGGTTGCGGCGAAGCGCAGGTGTGCGTAGCAGAATCGCCGGCGTATTCAGACTGCCAGCCGACACAACGACGCCGCGACGGCCATGGACGCGAACGCGCTGCTGGCCACGCACCGTCGCTTCCACACCCGTAGCGCGCCCACGGTCCATGATCACGCGATCGACCTCACAATGCGTTAGGAACTGCGCGCCGTGCTGGGCGGCATCCTGCAGCCATGTCATGACCGTGCCCTGCTTGTGACCAGCCGTGCATCCAAACGTGCACTTGCCGCAGTAGTGCGGGCGGTGAGCATTGTTCTGCGGCACGACCTGCGCCGGCTGTCCACTGCGATGCGCGCCGAGCATCAGCAGCGAGTTGGCTCGGTTGTGTGTGACGTCGTCCGTCGTGCCCATGCGGCGGGCACAGGCATGCAGATCATGGGAAAACAGCGACGACTGGAAGTAGGGCATACCGAATCTCTGGCTCCACGCCTCGCGCAGGTAGTGGCGCGGCATGAGTGTCGCGCCCCAGTTGATCGTCGAGCCACCCCCAAAGCCACTGCCGGCGAGGATCGCCAAGGAAAGATTCGAGGTCGGCACAAAGCCCAGCCGCTCAAACATCTGGTCGAGGCCGAAAGACTGCGTCTGCGGCATTTCATCGGCGCTCACGTACATGCCCTTTTCCACGACCACGACCTGGAGCCCACGCTCAGCGAGGTACGCAGCTACGACGGCGCCACCGCAGCCGGAGCCGACGATCACGACATCAGCGTGCACATCCACCGGCGCCTCCGTGGGCGTCGACGGCAGCTCCTCATTCAAGAAGCGGTACTCGTACGGCGGGATCGCTTCCTGCTCATCCGCCTTCGGCGGCGTCTTCCAATCGTCCGTACGGCCCCACGGGTATCCGATCGCCTCGGCCGCTGACCTCATGTGCCGGTAAAACACAGCGAGCGTCAAAGCGCGAAAGCCAAACTCACCCATCCGGACCATTTGGATCGGCGAGCGGCGCCAGGCGGCAAGAAAGCGCCGGATCGATGGCGCATCTACCTGCCACACCGGTCCCACCCGGCCCACCAACACCAGGCACCCAGCTCGTGTCGATAACGCCGCCAGCAACGTCGACATGAGCAGGCGCAGCGTATACGAAACGGTCAGCGTGACATGCATGGCGACCAAGTTGACGCCGTCGGGCAAGTCTGTGAACTTCATGTCGGCCAATACCGCCGCGCGCGCTCGCTCCTCCGACGGCAGACCACGCAGGAAGGCATCCTTTTCCTCCGGCGTGAGTGGCGCAATCATCGCATCGGCTACGGCCGCCAGTGCCCTTTGCTGATCCTTACTCCAAAGTGTATCGGCATAGTTGTGCGAAATGTCCACGTACAGCGGCTGCATGGTACCACGGCGGTGGGCAAGTCGCCCTGCACCCACGACTTACCTGGGAGTGGGGGAAGCGCGTTTGTTGGGACAGCGCTCCACCCAAGGCCAAGCGAAGCACGCGGGGATTCGCTCCACTTGCGTCGGTGGCGCCTGAAATACGCACACGGACCGAACGAAGCCGAAGCCGGCGCCCTGGGCAATGGGGCCCAGCGACGTCATACCCAGCAGACACAAAATCCACTCCATGTCTTCAGGCCGAATTCGAAGTCGTGCGTGACTGACACGCAGCGAGCGCGATAACGAGCGGGCCTGGCTGTAAGACTGCCACGGCTGTATCTCCATGGCCACAATCCCACCCGGTCGCAGACTCTGTACAATGCGCCCAAAGAAGCGCACAAGGCCCTCGTCGCCGTGGTGCAGGTGGATCCACTTGGTCAGGGACAAGCACAGGATCAGGTCGTACTGCGCAGCTACCGTCCCATCCATCCAGTCCTGCGCGACAAACGTTACATTCGTAGGAAACGAAGCACTGGAGCTGGGTAGCGGCAGCTGGCCCATCAGCGACGTGAAGCATGTAGGGAAATAGTGCATCGCCTCGATCGAGGTGCTATCGGCCGCCGGCTGCCGCTGAGACCATGCGCGGCGCAGAGCAGAACGCGCCTGCGCCACGAGATGCGCATCTATATCTACACCTACAGCCTGTGTGGGCGGCGGGTCAAGCAACTGACACAGTTCCAGCAGAGGCTTAGCCGCATTGCATCCGACGTCCAGAACACGCTCGATCCGCCGAATACGAGTAGCATGCGCCTTGCACCAAGCCACCAGCGCTAGGACACGCTCATCCACACCATCTGCACGCACAGCCACGCCTCCTTCATGGCCTACAGCGCGCGCGCGGCGCATGCCATAGTACCGCCGAAAATTGCCATACACCGGCGCCTCCATGAACCAGGGAGCCAGGGGCCAGTCACGCGCGACTGGGCTGCCATGTGACCTGCACGGCTGAGTAATCCCTATGTGGCTGGCTCATTTTTTTCTGTACCACGAAGCTTTTTTTGCCTGTGGCAACGACACGTACCTTGGCTCGGGGCGCGTGCGCATCGTAGGTTTGTGCCATGATACCTACCTCTCTTGCTGTGCGCTCGTCGTGCAGAGCAAATACATTAGGCGCCCATGCTAGGTGGGCGCGCCGCGCGCCAGCGATCACACCACCCATGGCAGTGGCCCTCTCGACGTCCAGAGCCGTCGCACAGCATGTGGCCGTGCACGAACCATATGTCCATGCCAATTCGCATTCTTATACACATCTGCCCACACCCTTGCCAATGGACGTGCGCGACCGGCACGCGTCGCTTCGGCGGCGCGGCGTGATGCCAGACGGCGAGGCAGACCTGGTCGGCTCGTCACCAGAAAGCGTGGAAAGAGTGAATATCGACGAAGTCTACTTCCCTACCTCTCGAAATGTCGAAACGTACGCAATGTTCCAGGCTTGCTTGTCTTCCGGCCTGATTTCTCGCGCTCACAAACTCATGCAGGAGATGCGGTCGGACACACACACACGGCTAAAAGAGGTGTACGAGGTACGAAACGGCGAGATCAACGTACACACTTCGCCTGTGATCCCACTGAAGCTGTGGTCCTACAATGCCATGCTGCAAGCTTACCTCAATAAGGCCGCTCACCCAGACACCACCGATACCAAAGTATGGGTCAATCATGCTTGGCAGTTGTGGAAAGATATGATGGCCCAAAGTCCTCTGCCACTGGACCCACGACCTGACGCTTCGACGATCGCTGCCATGGCCACGGGCATCGCACACCTCGAGGCCCTGGATCTGTATCCCTCCGGCAAGCCGACCTTCGAGCACCTTTTGCAAGATATCCGGACCCTCGGCGTGTCCCTCGACGCTGTGTTTTCATCTTCTGTTTGGCAACTACGTCTGCCCTCTGCAGGCCAAAGTCACGCATCTTCTGCACCCGAGGAGTCGCATGTCAGTACTGATATGCTGCTCGCTCGTTTCCGCTCAGCCGCCACGAAACTGGGCGATGCAAGGGCGCAGGAAGAACTGGACAACATTGAACAAGTTCTCACGACCAGCGAACAGCGGACAGCCGCTGAGAACGACGCGCCAGAGGCGGGCATCGAGGACCGACACATTCGTCCAGTGCTCAAGAAGGATGCTGTGACAGATACTATGGTCAAGCCATTCAACTTACAGACGCTGCAAGAGAGTTTGGCCACGATGGAACAGTCTCGCCGGCGCTCATCGGATCTGTACGAGCGTCAACAGTGGCTGGAGCACTCGGCCCTCGACGCTGCACGCAAGCGCCTGGAGCACGACACAGAAAACTTGCAGGAGCTCGGCATCGATAATGGCCCCTTCCAAAACAAAACCCTGCAAGCGTGGATGTGGGACTGGTACCAAAAAGTCGAAGAGGCGCTTCGCAAGGATATCCAGCGTATCGGACGCCAGACAGAGCACAAGGTGGCCACTACGCTCGAGTCTCAGCTATATCCGTACCTCTGCCTGCTACCTCCCTCCAAAATGGCCATGCTCGTCATCCTGGAGCTGCTTCGGATGCAAGGCGTGAATGGCGTAGCAGACGGGATCAAGTCAACCCGCGCTCTCATTTCGATCGGCAAGGCTGTTGAGACGGAGTACAGCGCTGTCATGATGAACAAGCACCCTGAGATATTTGTCCAGGCCCGCGCCGTGCAGCAAAGGTTAGGCAAGCGCAATCTGCTCGATATGGCTGTGCGCCGTGACCTCAAAGCTTGGCATGACCGATGCCGAGAAAACAATATGGAGTCTAACATCCCGAAGTGGACACAGCTCACCCGGGCGCGCGTCGGTGGCTTCCTTGTACAGCACCTGATGGACGTGGCCACTGTGCACCGCAAGGCCTATGACCGAGATGGCGAACTTTGGGAAGAGGAGCAGCCGGCCTTTTACTCGGCATACGAGTACATACAAGGTAAGAAGCTGGGTGTAATCCGCTTGAACGAGGTGGTCTCGGAGCGCCTGGAAAAGGGTTCGGTCCGTGAGACGCTGCATCCACGGTGGCTGCCGATGCTGGTTCCACCACGGCCTTGGCTCTCGCACGATTCCGGCGGCTACTTCTCCGTACGAACAAGCGCGATGCGATTCAAGGACTCGGTGGAGCAAAATTCGTACTTGCGCGCGGCTTCAGAAAACAATGGCCTCGAGGTCATCTTTGCTGGTCTCGATGTGTTAGGAAATACGGCCTGGAACATCAACAAGGAGGTATTTGACGTGGTACTGCAGGTATGGAACTCGGGCGAAGCCATCGCCGACTTGCCGCCCTCTGAGACGACGGACCCTGAGCCCGAGAGGCCTCCGCCTGATGATATCAAGGCCAAGGCTCTGTACCTCCAACGGCTGCGCAAGTGGAACTCACTGCGTTCGGCCAACCATTCTCAGCGCTGTGACGTCAACTACAAGCTCGAAATTGCCAACTGTTTCTTGAATGAGCGCTTTTATTTCCCCCACAATATGGATTTCCGCGGCCGGGCGTATCCGATTCCTCCGAACTTGAATCACATTGGCAATGATCTGTGCCGTGGCCTGCTCAAGTTTGCCGATGCCAAGCCTCTGGGCCAGGCGGGTTACCGGTGGCTGCGCATCCACCTCGCCAACGTCTGGGGCTATGACAAGGCGAGCTTCGCCGAGCGCGAAAAGTTTACGGATGACCACAAAGCACAGATCTATGATGCAGCGACGAACCCTCTGGGTGGTGAGCGCTGGTGGCTCCAGGCCGATGACCCATGGCAATGCTTAGCTACGTGCTTTGAGCTCTACAAGGCATGGGAATACCCAGATGGACCCGAGGCGTTCCCCTCGCAAATGCCCGTGCACCAGGACGGCACATGCAATGGTCTCCAACACTACGCTGCTCTGGGCGGCGACTTGCAGGGTGCCAAGCAAGTCAACCTCCGTGGCGGTGACCGCCCCGCGGATGTGTACACTGGTGTGGCTGAGCTGGTGATTGCGAAATTGGAGCGCGATGCTGTGGCCGGCGATGAAATTGCGCAAAAGCTGCGCGGCAAAATCACACGCAAAGTCGTCAAGCAGACCGTCATGACGACAGTGTATGGTGTCACGTATATTGGTGCCAAGAACCAGGTGATGCGGCAGTTGGCCGATCGTGGGGATACGCCCGTGGAAGACCTGTGGATTTCTGCATCGTACCTGGCCAAAGCCATCATGGAATGCATCGGCGACCTGTTTTCTGGCGCGAATATGATCCAGGACTGGCTCACGATGACGGCGCGCCTCATTTCCAAGAGCATTCCTCCCGAGCGTGTGAAGTATGCCCAAATGAAAATGAAAAAGCGACGCAACATGTCGGACCCCAAAGGCACGTCTGAGGCCAAGCAGCACACGGCCACCACCACGCGTGAGGCTCGCGAGCAAATGACCTCGGTCATTTGGACGACGGCACTGGGCCTGCCGATTGTACAGCCGTATCGCCGGATCAAGAAAAACCAGATCATGACAGCCGTGCAGTCGGTGTACATTCGCGACCCGAACCAACACTTTGAGGTCAATACGGCCAAGCAGGCCTCAGCGTTCCCCCCGAATTTCATTCACTCCCTTGATGCCACGCATATGTACTTGACCGCACTCGAATGCCACTCGGCCGGTCTCGTGTTTGCCAGCGTACACGACAGTTACTGGACGCATGCCTGCGACATTGATACCATGGGCGATATTATTCGCGATACATTTGTACGCTTACATTCGCAGGACATTCTCGTGCGCCTGCGTGACGAGTTCTTGCACCGTTACAAGGGCTACAAAGTGCCAGCCTCGTCGCTGCACTATGACGCCAAGAGCCGCTCGAAGCGCGCTGCCAAGGCGGCGGAGAGCGACGAGGCCGAAAACGACGAGCTGGATACACCGCTCGACATCACTAGCCTGAATCGCTCGGCCAAGCGCGATGCGAATGGCTTCTATGAGCTGGCAGACCTGCTGCCTCCCATTCCCAAAAAGGGCGATTTCGACGTGTCGGAAATTAAGCGCTCCCTGTACTTTTTTAGCTAAGTCGACTGTAGCATTTCTTCTCCACACCCCCCACTATGACCGAGTCTGACGCCCCGCAGCCTCTGGGTCTGCCGTCTACGTCGGACGCGCCCAAGGCACAGCTCCATGACACGATCCAGTTTGAACAACTAGGCCCCATTGTGGTACGTACGTCTTCTGCTCACGTTGCAGGTCAACTCGGATGGCGTACGTCTCGCCCCTCACGCTAACGACAGACCATGTCTCGCATCCCCAATTGGCACGACATGACTGACATGGAAAAGGAACGCACTGTGCGCATCTTGTCGAAACGGAACAAGGAGCGCACAGAGCGTCTCCGGGCTGAGCAAGCATCGTCATAGTACCACGGTAGTATCTGGGAATTATGTCACTGGACGCGACGTGCCATTCATCCCAAGCAATCGAGCCTTTTGGCGATATGCGTCCATCGAACTTTGTCGAGACGCCTGAAATCCGGCTCCAATGGTTTTACGACATGGTCGAGGCAGATCATGCGCGCCAAAAGAAGCGCACACGCGAAGTCGATGAGGATAGCTCGGACGACTCGTGGGCCATACCTGAGCGTCCGTCGCCTTACGTGTCAAAGCGCGCCCGCATCCGCCAGGCCAACTACGCGTTCCAGGACGACTGGGGCCTCGGAGATACTTCGTCCATATTGCCTCTACCTCTTGAGCATGAACTAGAACAGGCGGCACAGACCGACAATGCTCGACCGCGCACCGCCTCACCAAAAGAGAGGAGAGACGCACCGGATGACGCTCCCCTCCTGCGCTTCGGCAGAGGACACCGCCTAATTCGACAGCCTGCTCGGAGTCTGCCCCAGATGATTATATCCACACGTCGTTCCTAAGCTACGTAGATATTTACTGCTTCGCAGCGACAAGACGCTTCTCGGCCTCCTCAAAGTTGATCACGTTCCAAATGTTCTTAAAGTACGTGGCCTTGTCGTTCTTGTACTGCAGGTAGAATGCGTGCTCCCAAGCATCCACACCGATGATAGGCGTGTGCGACACAAGCGGGTCCTGGTTGGCCGTCGTGATGATATCGAGGCGGCCGCTCTCTGCATGGTAGCCGAGCCAGCCCCAACCACTGCCCTGGATACCGGCGAGGGCAGCGTTGAACTTGCTCTTCATCTCTTCCAGGCCGCCAAAGTCACGGTCAATGGCAGTACGCAGCTCACCACTGTCGAGCTGACCGCCACCCTGCGACGTCGGGGCAAGGTTCTTCCAGAACAGCGAGTGGTTAATGTGGCCACCGCCGTTGAAGTTGAGGCCACGCTGGAGCGAGATAGCCTTCTTCACATCACCCTTCGCAAGCGCCTCAGCCGTCTGGGTCTCGAAGTTGTTGAGACCGTTGACGTATGTCTGGTGGTGCTTGGCGTGGTGCACTTCCATGATCTGACCTGAAATGGCAGGCTCCAGAGCGCCGTACGAGTACGGCAGCTCAGGAAGGGTGTGCTTGGCACGCACACCCATGCGGGGGAGCATCGAAGCAGTGCGGCGAGAGACAAAGGCGAACATGATAGTAAGTGGGAAGGTGGGAGGGAAGTAGGCCCGAGCACGGACGAGGGCGTTTTAATTCGGTGACATGGGAGATTCTCCGCTCCGCCGATGACGTAACGAGGCGGCCCCTTCTTCCGACCTCCACTCGATCTTACGTGGGCGTGCGCTTCTTTCGGCATGGCCACATTGGCGCCCGCTGAGCGTCATGAGGATCTCACCGACATATGCCAGCAGGTCGAACTGGCCTGTGTGCACATTGGCTCATTAGATGAGACTGAGCGTACCAAGGCCTCTGACATTCTACTAGCCTTGCCGCAATCGCCTTGTCTTGTGGACGTGGTGCGCTATCTTCTTACACAGTCGACGCAGGATGCCGTGCATTTTCACGTGCTGGGGGCTTTCCTCACGGGTATCGCACACGTGGACGACTTGCTTCAGCTAGAAGGAGTGTGTGAATGGCTCTTGCAGCGAGCGACACACCATGCATCACCAGCGTACGTGCGCGCGCGGTACGTGCGTGCGATCGTGATCCTAAGTTTGCGCATGACCGGTCTGTCTACTCGGACGACGCCTAATAGCACCCCCCTTCTCACACTCGGCAAGCATGCGCAGTCCCTCTTGCGCACGCATGACATCACGGGCTGGGCCTTAGCCAGTGCATTGGCACACGAATTTCTTGACCAGGACGAGGACCGAACGAGTGCGGGTCTCCGTGAAAATGAGTTTGTGTGGTGTGCGGCTCTGGTCCAGGTGGCCGTGATACCCGATCTGGTACCGGTTCTGCTCTCTTCGTTCCACGCTACGGGCCCTTCCTCGCCTGTGTGGCCTATCGCAGCCGACTGTGTCCAGGCATGGCTGGGCTGGCGCTGTGTGTCGCTACCAGATACGCCATCTTCACACGCAGAACTGTGGACCTATGTGCGTGACACGCCGCCTGAGCCACCGCTGCCTGGCGTAACGCTGCGCGTCTCGCCGCCTCTCGCGCCGCTTTACCTCCATCCTGACGTGGCTACGGTACTGGGCCATGCGGCGCGACAAGCTCCCTCCCCTGTACCGACGGCCTGCTACGAAGCCATGCTGCATGTGGCCAACTACCGCCCATGGAGCAAGGAAGTGGCTGGCACATGGCCTGAGCAGCGTGCTGCCCTTCTTCACGTACTGATGGACTTGACCGAGATGCCCAATGCGTCTGACGACGACATCGCAGCGCTCCAGCGAGTAACGCACATCTATACCCAGCTCATGTACACCGATAGCGGGTGTGTCTTGATGCAAGGCGCCGTGTCAGCGCCCATGCTCCTCGAAGCTTTGGTACGCGTCAGCACAGTGTGTCTCCACGTGGCATTTGACCGCGTGCCACGCGGCTCTCAGGCCACGGAGGCCAGTGATGCGGCGGTGGATCAGGCCTTGGCACTGTGGCGTTCGCTCTTATGTGCTTTGCCTGAGTCTGATGCTGCGCACGTCCACTCCTACGTACGTGAGCATGTCGTGCTGCCGTACCAGGCTGGACGCCTCCATGCGGCTGCCCTCACGGCCGAGCTCGATGCGGACGACTTGTGGGGCGAAGAGGATGCTCAGGATGCTGACTTGTACGACGACCAGCTGACACTGTATGCTACACTGGCTCGTACTTGCGTGCGTGAGGCCCTTGCGCATCTTTCTTCGATCGTGCAGCAGCCGGCTATGCGTGACATCGTCCAGATGCGGCCGGCGATGTGGGAGCAGTGGCACTGGCTGGCTCTCATGCTCGGCCACTTGGTCGCCGATGCAGGCGAAGGCGAGATCGCGAGCGTGCCTGAAGCTCTGCGTGATGCGCCCGCTGATGCACTGTTACGCGAGTGCTTTGCATGGCAAGGCGTACTAGCTATGCATGGACCGCATGGCAGTGCTACGCCAGCGAGTCCTCAGACTCTCGCTTCGCTCTTATGGCTCATGGCGCGCTGGGTGCCTGCGTATCTTCTGCAAGAGAATCCGAGTCCTGTCGAGAGGCCGTTCGCAGGCGACGGCGGTCTGCATATACTCGACGAGTGGGCTGGATGCTGTCATCGTTTGGTACAGTCGTGGAGCAACGATGCGCAGGTGCTTATAGCTATGGCGCACGTTTGGGATGCCTTGGCACGGTCGCCTGGTGCGATGCGCGTATGGCTTGCCAAGGACCAAGTGTATGCACTTGTGCGTGACGACATGCTTGGATCACTCGAGGCGCTTCCTGATACCGTCCAAGCGCCGTTGCTGCGGGCCGTCGTTCGATGCGTCGATGCGACACGCGATGGACCACAAGCGTCGGCAGAACATGTGCGCTCGCTGTACTACCCCTTGATCGTACAAGCTGCCCAGGCGCGCATGAATGCGGCGGCACTCGCGCCATCGCCGCTATCGATCCAGTCGGCGCTGGCCTTGTGGTGTGCTTTGGCCGAGGCAGCTGATCCCAGCACGAGTGGACTGGTGCATGTGCATTTGTGCACGCAACTGCCCGCCATGACGGCGTTGGTATCACATCAAGCTGCGCAGGCAGACGTCCAAATCACGGCGATGCAGGCGATGCATGCGTTGCTGAGAGCTGCCCCTGATCTTGACGCAGCTGTGCTACCGGACTTGGCGCGGTATACGTTCGTGCTTCTCGAGTCGGCACACGCGTGTCTTGGCAACGTACGTGATGCGGACGCGACGCAAGAGAGCGTCATAGTGACCTACTTGCACGTCGTGGAGGAGCTCGTGCGGGCCTGTACGGAGGCGCCGATGCTCCATACGTGGTGCCTTCGTGCGCTTGAGATCATGGCGCCTGTGCTCTCTCTCGATGTTCTGCGCATCCCTTCGATCAGCGAGGCATTAGCGACGCTGATCCACGCCATGCTGATCATTCTGAGGCCGGCGCTTTTCGCATCAGCAGAAGGCGCCGAGGCCGTGCCTAATCTCGCTGCTCCCTTTGATGAGCCGTGTTTCACTCGCATGCCGGCATTCCAGCTCGTGGTGCGCGCATCCATGTATCTTATCGGCACGTGTGATGCACGCACGGAGAGCGTGGCGAGCGCCGTCGCACAGGGCCTGGGCTATGTGGCTGAGGGCTTGCCATCCCTGACGAGTCCGTGCCCCGCGGTCCAGGTCGTGATGGACGATGCGATTCGACAATTGTGCCTGCTCGTCTTTCTCCGACCCATGCAGCCAGCGATGCTGACGCCACTCATTCTCGCATTGCGCCGTACGGTCCTGAGTCGACTAGATGCACATGCGCTCGGTGGCGCAGAGACGCTCCTCCCCTCCCTGGCTGCGTCATGCCATACTCCGGCGTATCGCGCCGCTGTAGAGCAGGCCATGCAGCACGTGTGGGAAAGTCGCGCTCCCCCGCCTGTGCCTGCTCCGACACCCGTGATGACGGCACGCATGCAAGCTAAGGCCGAGCAGGCCGCAGCCCTCGCGCTGAACCGCACGCTGCGCCCCTTGGTCCAACACGCACGGCAAACATTGCGACTCCATACCTAGTCTATCACGTCCGAGACATCTATCGAGGCATCGGCGGTCGTGTCTGCATCTATACTGGTATCCTGGTGCCGTGCCTTGCTTTGTGTATGCCGCACAATCTTTTTGATATAGTCGTGCGCAAACACCTTCATTTTCTTGCGCTTGTCTTCTGGCAGCTCCACCAGTCCCACCTGACCATCCGCGAGTCGCGGCGGCCACGCTTTTGGATTGCGCTTTTCCTTGTCACAAAGGACCTGCGTGAGTTCTTTCGCATGGCGCTTAAAGTGCTCACGGTCCAACTGCGACTTGACCTTGGACATTTGTTTGACCACGAGCGTGCCCACCAGCTTGTGCAGGTGCCGCTCGAGAGTGGGTATATCGGGCTCGAGGCGGGATCGCTTCTTGGGCGGCGATGTCGCCTGCTCTTCTCGGGCTTCCTGCTCTTTCTTGGCCTCTTGCTCTTTCTGAGCCGCTTCGTTTTGCTCGTTCGCACGACGAATGATCTCATCGAGCGAGATCGAGGGCCGCGCCTCTCGCGGCTCTTCCTTCTTGATTTTGGGACGCGGTGCGCGCACGGCTTCCGAGTCGTCGTGCTCACGGTACGCCAGCAACGACCGGCGCAGCTCCTCGGTGCCCGCATTCGTCTCCTCTTGTGCTGAGACTTGCGTCGCCTGCGCTCTGCGCCGCGCCGCCCAATCCACCTCCTCTGCCTGCTCCTGGCCCTCACGGCGCGCAATGCGGAACGTCGAAGGGAGCGACGACCAAGACTCGTGCAGCTGCTGCGCCAGTGGATCGTCCTGCATTTGGTGCACAAGCTCATCAACCCCCGAATCCACGAGCTTGTCACGAGCCCGCAGCGGCCACTTTGTGAGGCATTCAAGCGCGAGATGCATCAACGGTGCATCATCAGACCAGGCCTCGAGAACTTGGGCCATGATCACAAAGCCATGCATCTTGACGAGCATCTTTTGGACGTGCATGTCGTCCGTCATGGCGATGCGTGTGAGCAGCAGCTCAATCATCCGGCGATTGGTGGTGGCATCTCGCACGGCTGTCATCACACGCGCACATTCTGGCTCAGCAATCGCATGCAGTATGGGATGAAAGTCTTCATTCAGGATCTTGGCCCGCTGCTGCTGCTGATGCCGCCCACGGGGCAATGATGCACGCAGCTCGGCCATCTGATCGGCAATGTCGAGAGCAAGAATGAATCGGTCGTCCATCGTCACGACGTCCGTCTGTGTCCGTCCACCAATCGTGCCGACGCAGTTCGGTTCGCCACAGTAGCACGGCTGCGGATCGTTGCCGTACCGATCGGCATTGTAGTTGAAGGAAAGTTCCTCGCCCGCGCGAATCGCCCGCTTCGCGAAAATGCCCATACGGACATGGGGTCCTACGTGCCACTTGCTCACGTAGCAATTCGGATTGCAGCTGTGGTTGATGAAACGGGCACGTCCACCGCGCTTGGTCGCATCAATGTACTCGTCTCGCTGCAGCATCATAAAGTAAAAGTGCACGAGGTGCTCCTCTTTGTACTGCGCCATGCGCCGCATAAACGTATCGTGCGTGATGATCTCGCCAATGTACTCAAACACAAACTCATCACGCTCGATGTCCGAACACGCGCGTATGCCAAAGCCCTTTTCAGGCGTCTTGATAATGTCGACGTGTGCGTACGCATGCCGCTGGAAGCGCTGGTTCGCACAGTGCTCACCACATCGGCACACATCGTGCAGACACTCGACTTGCGTGAGCCGATTGATGCAGCCTGACTCGTCCGTACACGCATACGCGGGGCCATGCTCCATCGTACACTCACACGCCGGATCATCCTGTCCACGTGTGCGACCCAGTCGCGACGTCTCGTACGTGCAGTCAGGAAGCTCCTCAAACGTCGAAAGCGCTTCTGTCGTTGCATCAGGCAAGTGCGACATGAGACTCGGCATCGCGCGCGTGGCGCCGTCTTGCCCCATCGCTGCCGCTACCGCGGATCGTGTGGATGGAAAAAACGGCGGTCGGGCTGACTAAGTACGCGTGAGTTGGGGGGCTTACAACTCCTCCACGGTGATACGCTGCCCACAACCCTGGCACTGCTGCTGATGCGGCACACCACACGGCCGCCAGTCGTGCACGTGCTCCGCATCGCGGCGCTCTTGCCACACATTATCGCGGATCGTCCGCTTTCGTAGTCGCTCGAGTCCTTGCTGAAATTTGCGCGTTCGCTTGCGCTTGCGGTCTTCTTGCCGTCGCTCGTACTCGGCATCGAGGCCCTCGGCAGACTTCCATTTAGCGTCGGAAAACGCATATGCCTCGACTTGACATCGAAGAAACAACATCATATTACTGTAGGTCGACTTGTGTGGGTTTTTCTTCAGGAGATGGGGCAGGAGCTCGCCATCGGCCAGCTCAGCGTCCGTCAGCAGATAGTCTTCTTTCACTTCGGTCTTGGTCAGGAGACTGTATCGCTCGGCGTGTGCACGCTCACATGCACGGCATACTCTCACATTGAAGACACGCAGAAATGGATCATACAATATGTCCTCGGTCCCACACATCTCGCAGGTCGGTCGCGACTTGGGATCCAAACTCACGCCTGGCTCCATCTGGTCACGCAGGCGCTGCATTTCTCGCTCGCGCTCCTTGCGCTTCTCCTCCAAGGCCTTCCATGCATCCTCCTCCTCATGCGTATCTTCGAGGAAACCACCCTTGGAATTGCGCAGGCGCGTCAAGTCAAACTCAATATAGTCGCCCAGGGCCTTGTCCCGTGGCGGTGGCCGCTGTATCGGCTTGGTAGGTGACTGTGTCGCATTCCGTAGCGTCGAAGGCCCCGGACTCGGTGCAGCCATGTTTCGCAAACGCTGCCGCGCTCGCTGGCGGTGCGCCTCAATGGTTTCGTCCATGGCCGCCAGGTACATGTGTGGAGGCCGCGCGTCGCTGCCTTTTCCCCATGGCAGCGTATGCGCAGTTCTTTGCCCGGCATGCGTGGCAGACGGCGACGCACATGCATTCACCCTGCCCAGACGGCGAAGACTGGCTCTGGTGGCAAGAATGGTCTGCGGATGAGCGCGCGACATTTTTTCACGCTCTGGGCATTCACTCACGACTTCGACCGGATCTTGTGGCGCGCGATATACGTACACGCAGCGTTATAGAGGTATGCGTCGCGATTCGGCACTTTGATCGGCTTGTACGGCGCATGAAACGAGTCGAGCGACGCATGTACGAGTCAAAATCAGAACGACGGCGCCAAACTCTCGCGCGGATCCCAGCTGCTCGACAAATCCCCGACTCTCTGCTTGCGTGCGAGGAGGCACACGCGACGGCTTTAGCTGACAAGGAGCCAGCGCCTTTGCAGATGCATCGTGTTGCCATGTACTTATACCCTAGCGCTGAGGCTCCGACCACAGAGCCGCTCTCCGATGTCGTAGCGCGTCTGGTCACGCCATCATCGGATGGCGGTGTGTCCATGATACCCGCTTACCAGGACCTACCGGGCGTTCCGCGCCTAGTAACAGAGTCGGACGTGCAAAAACTCCTGCAACGATTGGAAACGCATCATTTTCTACATATGGACCCGTCTCATGTGCATTGGCATGTGGCCACCTGCCATCCGTCTCACGCGGCCCATGCGGCCCTCGAGGGCGTGGTGTCGTGCCCTTCGTTGGATGGAGTCGTGCGCGAAACGCTGGCACAGATGCTGTATGGCTTTCTCGTACACGTCATGTACGAACTTTGTGTTGTGGGAGAAAGAACGCATGCGCGAGCTACTGTGGACGCTGCGTTTGTGTGGACCACTGTGGCCCGATTGGGCTACGTACACGACGATGGGTTCCAGCCAGATTTGATGGACGTCATGGCTCGTAAGCGTGCCGTTTCAGATCCGCCTATGGCGTGGCAAGAGGCTCAGGATGACAGTGACACGGCGTCGCCATCTTCGTCGGACAGTGATGCGTCTTACGAAAGCGAATCTTTGGACGAAGACGACTATGTCGCTGACGCAGCGCCTATCGGCAGTATGGCAACGCTCCGTCCATACGAAAAGCATGAGCCGCCCATGCACTGGAGTCCCCTTGAGGCGCCCACTGCGCTGCCGGCGACCGACGACGTGATCGATGCATCGAGCCTGGACGCCGACGTGGATGCTTGGGATACGGCCGACGATGAGCGATACATATTACGACTACAGCGTGACTGGCCTATGATGTGTGCAAGAGATGCGGAATCAGCAGCGCCATGAGCAGAATGGCTACAAAGAACGCGACAAAGATGATCTCGTCTGAGATCATGAGCATGGGCAAAAGACTGGTGGGAAGCACGGTCAACCGCACAGAACTGTCTGCACTCGCACTTACGAGCATGCGACCGTTGGGCGAAAATGCGAGGCAGGTCGGAGGGAAGTCATGTGCGTCGCTGATTTTGAGCAGCGTATGCAGTGTGCTTGCGCGCAGCAGTGTAATGCCCAGATCCGAGGAGCCTACGGCTACGTACCGACCGTGCGGACTCACGGCCATCGTCGTTGCCGGCTTGTGGGACACGGCGCACGACGACATGCACCTCCATGTATCAGCGTCCCACATCATGACATAGCTCGGGCGTTTCTTGCTGCCTTGCACCGCCTGTGCATTGATCAACGCATACAAGCGGTTCTTCGTGCCCACCTCGGATGCGGGACCACGGCCAAACTTGCCCATCCGGAACGATGCACCCACGCTGCCTCCTAGTTTGGGCCGCTCAAGCACCTGCAGGATCCGTGGAGCAAACGTGGGCGTCGCTGCTTTCACCGTTTGCGGCGTCGTCGAAAAGATCACGATGCGTGTGGGCGTCGTGACGGCGAGTTGCCTGCCGTCATGCGAAAAGTCAGTATCGTACACTTCTTCGCCCAGCGACACGACGCCCAGGTGCAGGGAAAACACGGGCATCATGCTGGGATACCTGTGCAGCTGAATACGTCCGTCCGTGCTAGCCACGGCCAGTAGCTTGCCGTCCGGCGAAAAAGCCACTGTCTTTTGATAGTGCTCAGGATCGGTGATACCCAGCGATGCCATCGACATGTAGAGCCGAATATCTGTCGTCAAGGCCTCGGCTTGCGCCCTAGCGGCGGGATGAGACTGCACGTCGTAGGTGAACACTCGCACATGCTCATTCCCACGCTCCGTCGGGCGCTGCATTTGCTCAGCAGGAGCATTGATGCCACATACAAGATGCGCATGATACGGATTGACAGCCAGGCACATCGGCGCATCCTCATCCGAACGCAAGGTGATCTCACCGCTCTGACACAGCGACGGAGCTGCATTCGGCTCTGGCGACGGCCACTGGATCTCCGTAGCCCTTAGCATGTTCGGAACGCCCGTGCGGCATGCACCGCCACCACCCGCATACACAAAGTGTCGGTTATCAAGAAAGCTGATCGCATAGACGGGCCATCCCGTCGACAACGTCGAGTGCCTATGCACCATGTCGAGCGTAGTCTAATAAAGCAGGGGCCAGCGCTCGGGTGCGGATTTCGGACTCCACCACGTGATGCCTCTTGCTTCCTACGACGGTGGCGTCATGACGACCGATGATGCAGCAGCGTCTCCTCCCCAGCCGGAGCTGCCCCGGCATGTACTTACACGTGCTCAGCTGGCACAGCGCATTGCACAGGGAGAAGTCCTCGTGGTGCACCGCCGCCTTGTGTACAAACTAGACAACTGGGTCCATCATCATCCCGGTGGAGACACGGCGATCTTGCACTTTGTTGGCCGTGACGCGAAGGATGAGATCGAAGTGTATCATTCTGACGAGACGATTGCCTTTATGCGCCGTTTTGCGATTGCCCAGCTCGCGGAGGAAGATGCGACAGACCTTCGAGTGGGGCGCCTATTCCGTCCCCTCATGCCACCCATCCAGCTAGGATACCGCGACGGCCATCTGGACCATCCGCACGCTCAGCTCGCCGCCTGGAACGCCATCTCGCAAAAGCAAAGCGGCGATGCCAAGGTGCGTGCTCAGTGCTTCCCCCTACCAGTGGAAATGCTGGAACCGCCGCCGTCCAAAACGACGCTCGAGCGTGAAGCTCACATTTCCCAGGCTTTTGAAGAGCTTCATGAACGCATCAAAAACGCAGGCATGTACACACTGCATCCATGGAACTACGGGCGCGAGTGCATTCGGTACGTGCTGTTTGCGATAGGCGCCTACGTCTTCTTCCATCTCGCCCACACAACGATACCAGCATCCTATGGACCTTGGCAGGCTCTGTCGTACATGGCCTCGGCCATCTCGCTCGGTGCCCTTTGGCACCAGGTGGCATTCACTGCTCATGATGCTGGACACACGGGCATCACACACATCTATTGGCTTGATCGATTGATCGGCGTCATCGTGGCGTCCTACATTGGCGGTCTGTCTCTCTTGTGGTGGTGTGACAATCATGACATTCACCACCTCGTAACGAATCACCCTGAGCATGATCCGGATATCCAACACATGCCCATTTTCGCTATAAGCCCGAGTCTCATCCCCTCCAAAGCTTACCCTGGCAAAAATGAGCCGGCCGGTTTGTGGTCGTCTTACTACCGCCGCATCATGCCATTAGATGCGGCAGCTCGATTCCTGCTGCCGCACCAACACAAGCTCTACTTTGTCATCATGTCTGTTGCGCGCTTCAACCTGTATGCCCTGTCCTACTCTTTCTTGTTGCTGCGCGCACGACGCGACAAGTGGTTCTACATCGAGTCGCTGGGTCTCGCCTGCTTCTGGTACTGGTTCACGGTGCATGTGCTCGCCCTTATCCCAACGTGGTCCCTTCGCATTGCATACCTACTCGTGTCTCATATCATCACGAGCCCCTTGCACGTGCAAATTGTACTCTCCCACTTTGCGCAGGACACGAGCGATTTGGGTCCCCAGGAGTGCTTTGCATCGCGCCAGATTCGCACGACCATGGACGTGGCTTGCCCCAAGTACCTCGACTTTTTCCACGGCGGTCTGCACATGCAGGTGGCGCACCATCTTTTCCCGCGCTTACCGCGCCACAACTTGCGCGAGACGCGCGATCGCTTCGTCGAGCCGTTTTGTAAGGAGCATGGCTTAGTCTACGACGAAATGAACTTTATATCCGGCAACGGTAAAGTCGTGTCGCGCCTCGAAGAGATCGCGACACAAGTGCGCGTCTTGTGCTGCGTCGCGCAGGCCCAGGCCGAGGGAAAGCTATAGCGTGCATGTGTTTCTAGCATACCCAACCACTCTCTCAACACCTACCTATGGTGTATGTTCACTATCTTCTACATGATGGCTCAAACGTCACAAGTCAGATCTCGATGCTGGGCCGGTCTTATGAGGCGCCACGCGTTCGGCTCATGGTTGTCTTGTGGTCTCACGCTTGAACCGGCGCGTTAGCAGGGCCCTGCAGTGCGTGAAATATCGCTGGCGCTATACACTGGTGTCATGCGTGCATAAACCAGTGCCATCCAGTACGAAGCACGTTCCATGTTCACTCCGACGTGAATCTTCTCACCTCGCACCGACCGCGCCCAAGACCTTGCAGAGCCACTTTTTGCGGTGCACAGACACTGCATGAGGGTCGTGTGCACTAGCCTTGTAACGTGCTTGATTGGCTCGTTGCCCGTCATCGCGTCTTGGGCCATTTTTTTTCTACGGCTCATCATGTGCATATGGTTGGCTCCACACGCGCATCCTTGCATAGGGTTTAAACACGTGCGAAGCTCGGCATGGACGCGACTTGGGATAGGCGAGGCACAGCATCCCTAAACACAGGCCAATGTCGTGTGCAAAGCGTTTTATCTGATCGTGTGACTCTCCATTGCTTCACCCCATCCAAGGACCTGGCACCATGAAGCTTGCCACGGCTTTTGTGGCCCTGGCTTTCGCGGCCTTCGCGACCAGCGTCAACGCGGTGAACACCACGTCTGGTGTGCCTGTGTACACGGCCTCCAAGTCGTTCCCGACCGGCCTGTTCCCCTCGATGTACTACATGCCCAAGAACATGGAGCAGGAGCCGCGTCCTGTGATCACACGCGTCAATGGTGGTGCCTACCCCGATGGGCTCACTCACCCCTTGCATCTCCCCTCTGGCACGCCCAAGGATGAGGCTCTGATGCCCAACCCTCATCGCGGCACCGCCGACTTGGACCAGCTTATCAAGACGGTGTGGGAGGTGACCGACAAGCTGTTCCGCATGGACAAGGAGGCGTCGCCTACCTGCAACCTCTGTCGCCACGCTCTCGATGCGCTCCAACAGGTCGCCCGCACCGACCCTGACACGATCCCTAACCTCCTTACGTCGCTTTGTGAGGCCTTCAACATTATTGGCATGACTGGCTACCACCAAGAGTGCAAGCGCACGCTTGACAAGGCTGCGTATGGCGGTGCTCTTGCGCAGGTGATTTCATACGCTAACTTCACAGAGAACGCGCCCGATGCCGTGACAGTGTGCTCACAGTTCCCTCCTCTGACGTTCTGCGACAAGCCAGATGTATCGCTGTCGGAGAACTTCTTGAACGACTGGTTCCGTGGTCAGCGCCACGCTTCGCCTGACGTCATTCGCAGGTGGCGCGAGAAGCGTGATAACGCCTACAAGTACTACAACCCGAAGGACGACTTGCGCGTCGTTCACCTGTCTGACCTGCATCTTGACCCTCAGTACTACGTCGGAGGTGAAAGTGACTGCACCTGGGGCGCCACGGTGACCTGCTGCCATTACAACAGTGCCAACTTTACCAAATTCCACGGTCAGATTGTGGACAAGCCGCTGCCCGACCACAAGATTGTGCACAAGGCCAACTACTGGGGTAGTCTGCCGTGTGACACGCCGTGGTCGCTTATGATGAGCTCTATGGAGGCTGTCAAAGCCATGGGCGGTAAGAACGGCTATGACCTCGCTCTGTTCACAGGTGACCTTGTGGTGCACGACGACCCGTACCGCTACAATCGCGACCTTGTGTTATACTCCGAGCAGGCTCAATACGATATTATGAAGGCCTACCTCGGCAAGACGCCGCTTGTCCCAACTCTTGGCAACCACGACTCCTCTCCGCTGAACCTCATGGTCCAGTCTCAGCCATTCCCAGACGGTGCCTCCTACGACTTTGACTGGGACCTGAACTATATCGCAGAGCTTTGGAAGCAGCGCGGCTGGATCGACGACAACGAGGTCAGGGAAATCAAGACTCACCACGGTGCCTTCTCCGTGACGCCGCGCAAGGGTCTGCGTGTCGTGTCGCTGAACACCGACTTCTGGTACCAGTACAACTTCTACGCCTACATCAACTCGGCCAACCCTGACTTCAGTGGCATGCTCCGCTTCTTGACTGACGAGCTTCTTGATGCTGAAAAGTGCGGTGATCGTGTTTGGATTGTGGGTCACGTCCTGACTGGTTGGAACGGTAAGGAAGCGCTTGCGAGCCCCACAAACCTGTTCTACCAGATCGTGAGCCGCTTCGCTCCTCACACCCTCGGTGCCATCTACTTTGGCCACACGCACGAAGATCAGTTCGAGGTCTTTTACTTCAACGACAACGGCAACGACAAGTCGACGGACCAGTCGACTGAGAAAGCCGTCTCGATTGCCTACATTGCCCCGTCGATCACGCCTTACCAGAACCTGAACCCCACGTTCCGTGTGTACTCTGTGCACCCTGTGACGTACGAGATCATGGACTATGATCAGTACTACGCCTCCATCCCCACGTTCGACGATCTGGTGGAGTCGAAGGCCAACCATGGCCCTGTTTGGCGCAAGCTGTACTCGGCCCGTGAAGCGTACGGTGACTTCCACGCCTCTTCGCAGCGTAACACGTACAAGGCTGGCGTGGAGCTCGATCACGCTAGGTGGCCATGGAACGCACCGCTCAACGGCACCTTCTGGGCCGCTGTGACGGATGAGATGGAGCAGCGCCCTGAGCTCGTTCAGACGTGGGCTGAGTACACGTCGTCTATGAGTCCTAGGGCCAAGCAGTGCACGAGCAAGAAGTGCCAGGAGGCCGTGATCTGCTACATGCGCTCTGGCTCTACCAACCTCGGTCTGAAGTGCAACGGTGACTACAGCTCGTTCCAGTAAGATTTTATAGTGTACGCATCGCATTCTCAGTAAGCTGTCGCGCTCGCTGATATAGGCCGTGTAATCGCACACGACCTGCATAACGTGGAGGCTGGTCGTGTCGTGTGAGTCGCTGTTTTTTAACTTTAGGCGAGGCTTGTGGACACGTGTTGGCATTACGTGTGGTGATTGGATGGGAGCCTATTGTGGCCTGAATCATATCGCACGATGCACAATAAAATGATTCCCAAAACGTGTGGGCGGCGTTTATACGGCGCTTGAGCCACGCAGGAACCTATATATGTATGAGGTCGGGCTCCTCTAAGCCCTACAGCGTCGAACAGGAGCCGCTCACCGGAGGACTTGATCTCCCGTATCCTCGTCCTCGCAGCCAACGTCGGCCCTCATTCCGTAACATGGTCAAGGTAGGAGTATTTGTGTTTGCTGCCTTGTACGCCGTCAGCGTTTGCTGGCCCGTTCAGGCTGAAAGCAAGTCGACGGAGCAGCGTCACACCGTATCGACAACGAGCGCATCCTCGGCATTCACGGTGTCAAAGGCATTCCCCACCGGCGACTTTTCGAAGATGGACTTTATGCCCAAGAGCCAAGAGGCTGAGCCACGCCCTCAGATTACGCGTGTCGGCGGTGGTGTGTTCGACGATGCCCTCGTGAACCCGACCAAGCTGCCTTCTGGAAACCCCACCTCGGAGGGCTTCCTGCCAAAGCCATCCGCAAGTCTCCAGTCACTTGCTTCGAGCAAGACGTTCAAGCAGGATGCCATGAAGAACTTGACCGACATTCTGAACAACAACCGGACGAGCAAGTGTGACCGCTGCCGCATGGCCTTGCGCGCTGGCCAGAAGGTGGCTCAGGCTAACCCGTCTGTCGTGCCAGAAATCCTGCAGGAACTGTGCAAGACGTTCAAGTATGCGAGCAAGCCTTCGGTCAAGACGGCCTGTGAGCGCACGTACGCCGCTGAGCAGCTCGGTGGTGTGTTCACTCAGGTGCTGAGCTATGGCAACTTTACGGAGGGATCGTCGTCGCCTGACTACCTGTGTGCAACCTACATCAAGGGTGGTTCGTGCCCCTTCCCTGAGATGAAGACACTCTCGCAGGAGTTTCTGTCGGGCTGGTTCGGTGGCTCATTGACGCCGCCGGAGCGTGTCTTACAGCGCTCGAAGAAGACAGGACCTAAGCGCGACACGCCTCTGCGCGTATTCCACGGCTCTGACTTCCATGTGGATCCCCGCTACCTCGTCAACTCGGAAGCTGGCTGTGACAATGGCCAATGCTGCCGAGCTGACAGCTACAACTCAACGCTGTGGAAGAAGCCAGAATTTGCACCCGGCGAGCTTCCGATGAAGAACATTTCGCACCCTGCCAACTACTGGGGTAGCTACACGTGTGACTCGCCGTGGTCGCTAATTGAAGCGGCGATGCAGGGCTTGACGGCTATCAACGACGAGGCGCGCATTGACTTTGGTCTTTACACGGGTGACTTGACCACGCACGATGAAGCTTGGCACATCTCGCAGGACCTTGTCAAGTACTCGGAGCAATCGCTCTTTGACCTCTTCCACAAGCATGCACCAAACGCCACGATGATTGTCGCACTCGGAAACCACGACTCGGCGCCTTCTGATGTGGCGGCTCCCTCGAATTTGCCTGATGGTCTCGCCGACCAGCTTAGCTGGGACTGGGACAATGTTGCCGCTCTCGTCAAGTCGGAGGGCTGGGGTGACAATGTGACGTCTGAAAAGATTCGCACACACTATGGTGGCTACTCGATCTCGCCTCGTCAGGGCCTGCGTGTGATCTCGCTCAACACGGATATGTGGTACAGGAACAACCCATTCTCGTACCTGAACATTGACAATCCAGACCCAAGCCACATGCTCCGCTGGCTCACCGACGAGCTGCAGGCTGCCGAGGACAACAACGAGCGTGCTTGGATTGTGGGCCACGTCCTCCCTGGATGGGACGGCGGTGACAGTATTGACAACCCGACCAACCTGCTTTACCACATCGTGTCGCGCTTCAGTCACACGATTGCCCACTCGTTCTTTGGCCACAAGCATGAGGATATGTTCCACGTTTGGTACGAATCTCAGAGCGGTAACTCGAGCTCGGTCAGCCGCAAGACGCAGAATGCGCGTGCCATGGCCTTTATCGGCCCTTCGATCACGCCGCTCCACAACGTGAACCCGTCGCTCCGTGTCTACCACGTCGACCCTGAGACCTACGAGGTCATGGACTACTCGCAGTACTACACGCAGCTGTACAACTTTGAGAAGCTCAACAAGACCGGTCCTGTTTGGGAGCTGCTGTACAAGGCTCGCGACACGTATTCCAACTTCTCGATGAGTGAGAAGCAAGGCAAGTACACTGCGCCTGTCAGGCTTGAGAATGGCACGTGGCCTAAGAGCGCGCCTCTGAACGCTTCATTCTGGGCCGCTTTGACGGATGAGATGGAGGTCCGCCCTGAACTCATTCAGCTGCACCAGCTGTACCAGGGCCGTAACAGCCCCAAGTCCCCCGCCTGTGACACGAAGGAGTGCTACGAGGCCAAGTTGTGCTATATGCGCAGCGCCTCTTCGAACCTCGGTCGTCACTGCCCCTCTGGTTTCGGCTCCGTGCAGAGTTTCTAACGTAGTAGTATGTCGTTAATGAATTTGGTTATGTGATATGCAGTGCCTTGGCCAGGACGAGTGGGTCCAGACGGTGACGTGCGATTTCTTCGCCATAGTCATTTTCATGTGCGGGCGCATCCCACCGGATATGCAAGACAGGAATGTCGTACTGATACTTTCTGCGCCAGTATCGTACATTTGGCGATGCATCGTCACGTATGTTGTAGGTGCTCAAGGTAAACGACGATCGTGAAGCAGCTCCGTCCAAGACTTCTTTCATGTCATCACACAAAGAGCAATGGGTGCCAGTGAACAGCGTAAGATGAGGAGTACGTCCCGTAGCTGTATGTATGAGCCGTGCGACGTCATGACCGCACAGGCGCTGTAAGGACGCGCGTCCTGCCCGCAGTATCATTTCCAGTGTGGGATCCGATGCAGGTAAAGTGTGGAGGTATTGTACTTATGGAGCCGAAGCTGCTATGGAGCACAGGAAAAACAAAAGGAGCGGAATGGATCTGCCTCCACGAAACACGTCCGACATAGGGATTCGCAAGCACGTTAGTACATTATATCATGACTCAGTCGCTTCCAACGTAGCTCATCTTGTGCTTTGCGCCGGGCTGCCACATTGCGCGAAAGACCATAATCGTCTGGGTATATATATGAATCCTTTTTGCCGGAGCGCGGTCCTCTTCGGGGCCGCGTATAGCGATTTTCCACCGAGGAGCTGCGGTGATGTACGTACGATGGATCTCCATATAAATAGCTTATACGACGTGACGGGAACGCGTCGTAGTCATAGTCATATTCATAGCTGTGGCGAGGAGGAGCTTCCTTTTCGTCATCATATACATCACCGTCAAGGTTTGAATCGTAGCGGTAATTCGTCGAGCGAGATTTTTGGGTAGAGTCATGATGTCGCTTGTGATGCCGCTTCGAAGATCGAGTTGTGATCTTGGGCTCGTCATCCTGCACACGGACCTGCATGTCAGGGGGCTGTACTGCGCTTCGCCTTTCGTGCGCACCAGGCATGTCATAACGACCTGCGTGAGACCCACCATAGGCACCTACACCGGCTGTGCCAGCATAAGGCTCGTCGTATGCGGTGGTGCCGCCAGTACCATAGCCAGGCTGAGCATATGCGCTGTAAGGATAAGACGGCGTAGTATAGTCATAGTTTGGGCCAGTGACAGGTACACTTGTTGAGGGTACTGGGGCAGATGCAGACACTGCTGATGAAGACGCATCACGATGCTTTCGATGGTAACTCGTGTTGACGGCGTATGCCCAGATCATGAGCCAAGTTCCCACGACTACGGCCGCAAGAGCAGCGACCTGAATCCACATGCCCTTTCCGAGCTTGACATTATAGTAGTGCTTGTCGGCAAAAGCTGGCCTAAATGCATCGTCGAAGCGATCACGAGCAACAATAAATAAAATAAGCTCAATGACGGTGCTAGCGATACTAAGGGCCAAAGCCCACAATGCTGCCAGCACCCAAAGGAATGAATTGATGCATATAGCAAGCAAGGCTGCCCCACTAGCCACGCCAGTAAATCCGGCAGAAATGGGCTGGAGAACAAGCGCATATGGTAAATTCTCGAGAAAAGGTTCTTGGTACCCGGGCCCTGCACCAAAACTCTTCCTGTACTGGGACAAAAACCCATCGTAGTTGTCCAAGTTAGCACTGGAGCTAATGGTGCCATCCGGGTCAGCTACATCTGCAGACCAGCCCCAGATACCAAACTGAATGTCTTTAACATTCCATCTTGGCGGTAGATCGTTGAAGGTGGCTTCTAAAAAGCCCAGCTTTTTAATATAGGGTACAGAAATCGAGTCCACAAGCTGGAGCACGAATGATGCCCCGATAAGACCCAACGCTAGCAGGGCCAAGGTGCGGCCCGTGCCAGACACCGTACCCATATCAAGGAGCGATCAAGGACGACGTATCCTCGTCAATCGAAGTACGACGTCCCCCACCTCTTGGGGTCGCCCATCCTGCTCATGAGGACTGCAGGGGTGCATATCACTGCATAAAAGGTGTCAGGTGCACTGGCATGCATGAAGTGGAGGTCTTTTTTTGGTCTGCCAGGACGATCCTACCTACTCTACGCCTCCACATTGTAGAAGGCAAACGACGGCGAGCCAGGCTCAGCGCCCTCGACCAGCTGCTTGTCAAAGCCCTGCTTGCCTTGGAGCTCATCCGCCCGCGCCAAGGCATCCTTGGCACTTTCGATATGCACGTCGCGGAAGTTGAGCGTACGCTTCAAGTAGCCGCTGGCGGCCTTGAGCGTTTCTGCCTCGTTAAATGGCAGCTGACGGTTGAAAGCCATGTCTGGGCCAAACTCGGCGATGCGCTTCTTGAACATCATAACGAACGGCATGGCCTTCTTGTCCTTCAACAGGCCAGCTGCTGCGACTTCCTCACGCACCTTGACATCATCAATGCTGCCGGTGGAGGCATCGTAGTGCTTCTGCACGGCATTGACACAAATGTCTTGCCAAGCAGGGAAAGCATCCGCCACAAAGATCGACACCTCCTTCGGCTTGCGCTCTTCGTACTTGGCGGGAGCATTTGGACCTTTGGCTTTGCGGCGTGTGACGGCGATCTCGGCGTCACGGATGGTCTTGATGGTGCCACGGACATACAGGGCCGCTGCCGTCATGGCAGCGTCCTCTGGCCTCGTTGGCTCGGGGAACAAGGCATAGTGGACTGAGCTATCGTGACCCAGGATAGACTTCC
>OJMA01000021.1_pt1 | contig 134103 bp, 81 predicted proteins | sample 1596921 | NCBI WGS metagenome assembly OJMA01 (sample SAMEA3904682, study PRJEB24821) | metagenome | biome: Builtin; feature: hospital; material: surface | place: USA | collected 2013-06-06
TAACACTAACACTAACACTAACACTAACACTAACACTAACACTAACACTAACACTCTGTTCTTATTACATCCATCCTCTTCTTCTGGATCTCCTGCCCCTCTTTCTCGCTCCTTTTTCTTCTCGCTTCCTTCCCCTTTCATTCCATACTTCTGCCATCACATCCCTTGTCTACCTTTGGCCCTTTCCTCCACCTAAGCATTGTGTTTTTCCTCTCTAATTTCCCTGCTTCTTGTCACCCTTATCCTCCACCTTCAACGCATGATGGGCCACATTTCCCTTTCGATTTTCCCCTTCATCACCCAATCATTATTCAGTGCTCCTCTATCTTATCCGTTTTCGGCGCTCCGCCAATTCCTTTAGCATGTCGCCCAGGCCTTTCCCTACGCCCCCCTAATGGGCTACATTACTCTTTTCATCTTCTCTGACATCATCCAATCATCATCTTTTCCTTGATGCTTTCATCCAAGCCGCCTTCTCTCTGATTCTTCCTTAAATATGCCTCTCATTTCTTCTTCGTGTCAGCACCCGCCATGTTGTTGCTGCTACTGCCTTTCTTCGCTCTCTTCTTCGCCTCTCTCTCTTCCGCTGCTCGCATCGATCTCTTTCGTCATCAAAAGTCAAATTCTACCGACTTGAAGCCTGGACTACTCTCTCTTGTCAACAAATATGCTGCCATCTCCCGTCGCCATTTCAACAGGACCGGTGAGCACTTGAACATCGTCAACTTCGACTACCTCAATCTGCAAAAACGCGCCAATGCTCATTCTAACCTTCACAGCGATAGGTCTTGGTCTGGCCAAATTGAAGTCGGCTTCCCCCCTCAAAAGACACTTACTTTGTTCGACACTGGCTCCTCTGACCTCGTCCTTGACAAGGCTGCCTACAACCCTAAATGGTCTCTCTCCTCAAAGAATCTCCACAAGCGGTTCGATTTCTCCTATGGCTCTCAGCATGTGGCTGGTGATCTGTATACCGACAAGGTCGCCATCGGTGGTGTCAAGGCTTCCAATGTCCCCATCGGTCATGGCAATGGCGACTTTAACAGTGGCAATGGCGGCACTTTTGGCCTCTCCTTCTCCAATTCCGAAAACAGCGCCTTTGACGTCCAACAGCTTCCTTTTACTTGGGCCGCCAAGAAGCAGCACCTCATCCAATCTAGCACCTATCAATTCACCCTTCGTCCTACTGGCAAAGCTACGTTGAACGTTGGCAGGGTCGACCTTTTCGAGCTCGCCGGTCCCATCACTTGGTCTGACAAGAACACGGATCATACCTTCTGGAGGATCACGACCGAACTCAATGGCAACAAGATCGAAAACGCTATTGCCGATACCGGTACCAACTTCATTGGCGGACCTCCTGACCAAGTCAAGGCTCTGCTCGATAACCTCGATGGCGTTTCGGTCGAACTAGCCGAAGATGGCTCGTACGGGGGCTTCTACAGCTGCCAAAACCCTCCCCATTTGAGCTTCAAGGTTCTCGGTCAGACCTTCGACTTCCCTGAGCCTGCTATGAATTTTGGCTTTAATGGTGACAAGTGTCGGCTGGCCATTTTCAGTACACCAGGGATGCAAGAATGGATCCTCGGCTCGCCCTTTTTTGAGACGGCCTCTGTCATCCTCAACTATGATGTTCGCCGCATGGGCTTCGCCAAGTACAGGTAGATGGGTGGTTCTACGAACGCTCTTCCTTCCGCGCCGATCCTTCTCATCTTGGGCACACGGTGCCTAGGCACTCGCGTCACGCAAAGTCTCTGTGATAATGCCCTTTTACGCGCCTTCCACGATGAACTTTAATGATGCAAGTTGATATTTGAAATGATGTAGCTTTCATGATCAAGTTTTCTATGACCCTTGCCCCTTCCATCGCTATTCCATGCCGGACGATTCGTGCAGAGCAGCACGCGGATCGAATGCTGCATCATCTCTGGTCCGTGCTTCTCCACGGCGAGGCCCTGCCAAAGAAATGCCTCCACCTTCGTTTCACCTCCAGTAGCCGTGGGTCACTGCCAGCTAGGGGTGTTCCATGCATCCAGGCTGACCTTTCGTGGAGCTCGATCGGTGGTGTTTCCGTCGCACATCGATTAGCTGTGCTTGTACGTGCTCTTTGCTCTGTTCTATGGGCGCTTTTGCATTGGCACACCTTCACTCCTGCTCGCACACTAGTCCCCGTTCCTTCTTTCACCGTAGCATTCTCGAAAACTACTTGCCTACAACTTGCTCAATCACCCGTCTTTGCTGCATGTCTCGTCGAGATGCTAATAAACATGCTATGTCGGTCTTTTTTTCCGACCCTGTTCGCCAACATTCTCATTGAACTTCCACTTGCCCGGATCCTTCCCATTTAGCCCTGATCTCTCATGCCACTTTCGGTAATTGCACCCTACACGTTCGTGCGCGTTATAACTGTTGCCATACGTGGGTGTGTGACATTTTGTCTTTACGCTGCCATCAAGCGATCCCTCCTCGTCTGCCTTTTCCTATTAGCCCCTCGCCTCACGTGCATTGCGCCCATCTGCATAAATATTTCTTGTCTTGTCTTCCATCCCCATGGACCCTACACGTTCTCACCCTCCACTCCTAAGTGGAACATAGACTGCGATACACGTCTCATCTCGCCTGTTTTCATCCAATCGGCGCATTATTCGTCGGCCACCATGCCGTCAAAACATCGCTTCTCGCACATGCTAAAAAGGCGCGCAGCATAAGCACTCTGCCACAGTCATGCTTGTTTTCCCAACACTTGCTCTCTTGCTCGCTTCGCTTTCTTCTGCTGCTCGGATTGATCTCGTGCGAGACGAGGCGTCCCATGATGCCTCGATAGAGGCTGACATGCAGTACGTCTTGCATAAGTACGCTGCTATTGCCAGGCACCATTACAACAGAACGGGTGAGCATCTGAACATTGTCAACCTCGAATATGTTGACCAGCTCCGTGCTAACGCGCAAAAGCGCGCCAGTAGTCAGACTCGTCTTCGCAAGAGCAAGAATTGGTCGGGTCAGATCGAGGTGGGTTTCCCTCCTCAAAAATCTCTCGTCGTGTTTGACACTGGCTCCGCGGACTTGTTCGTGGACAAGTCCTCATACCACCCCAAGTTGTCCCTCACTTCCAAGAATGTGCACAAGCCCTTTGATTTCTCCTATGAAACTCTCCATGTGTATGGCGATGTTTACATCGACGACGTGTCCATCGGTGGTGTCAAGGCCAAGCAAGTGCCCCTCGGTCATGGCAGTAAGGACTTTGATGGTGAGGTTACCGGTGGCACCTTAGGCCTTTCGTTCGCCACGGCTGAAAATAGGGTGCATGGTTTCGAGCAGGATCCTTTTATGTGGGCCGCCAAGAAGCAGCACCTCATTCAATCTAGCACGTACCAGTTTACTCTCCGTCCGAACGGCAAAGCCACGCTCAACGTCGGCAAGATCGACCTCTTTGAGTTGGGCGGTCTTATCACCTGGTCTGACAAAAACACGGACAAGACGTTCTGGCGGACGACGGTCGAGTTTAATGGACACAAGATGGAAAATGCTCTTCTAGACACTGGTACGAATGTGATCACTGGTCCGAACGACCAGATCAAGGATATACTAGACCAGATCGATGGCATGGATGTTCAGGTGTTGGAGGATGGCTCGTATCAAGGCACCTACGATTGCAGGCATCCTCCGAATCTGGAATTCAAGGTCCTGGGACAGACCTTCAAGCTGCCTGAAGAAGCTCTGAATTTCGGTTACGCTGGTGACAAGTGCTTCTCGTCTATCATTGGCTCGCCAGGTATGAACGAATGGCTCCTGGGCTCTCCTTTCTTCCAGGTGGGTTCCATCATCTTCAACTTTGATGTTCGCCGTATGGGCATTGCCAAGTCCAGCTAGGCATGAAAGCCTGAAGTATCGGGTGTCTTTCGTGCGTCTTGGCGTTCATGTCATGCCTTTCACGCTACGCTCTTTAGTAGTTCTTGTTTCATGTTAGCAAACATCGTCGTACAAGCACCCAAGTAGGCTTGACGTAATTGTGTCCTAGGGCGGCGCCGGTCGTGGGCCGCTGGAGCATGTCATTACCGGCACTGTGTGGTTCCTACTCTTCGCATACCCTGCTTCATCATCCTTGTTCAAAGGGCTTGTCGACGCCTGGAGCTGCTGTCCCCTGACGGCATCGCACTTGCGTGGACAGGTGCCACGTTTGTTTCCACGGCGCCCTCACATCACAGGTCTCGGCCGCAAATCGTCCGCGCTCCGGACTTTAGGGACAGCATCGATGGGGTAACATGGGAGGCCCTAGTGGAGGCAAATTGGGCCTTTTTCAACGCGAGCCCAAAGAGCACCTCACCCGACTGCGGCCCGTGTGCTTTCACGCAGACCAAGACACGATGACACAAGGGCACTTGGCATCACAGATGGTCCGTACGCTTGTATGTATGAGGATCTGGTAGTCCACATATGCATGGCGCCACATTCGCCATCTTGGTTCGTATGCACAAAATATTACGAACACCTCCAGGGCGAGGGATGATGCGTGACGATTGCTCGAGCATCGCCGACGTGATGGCAAGCTGGGTATGACGTGCTGAAGGAGCACGACGTCGCTAGGTGGCCATGTCGGTGCGCTGACAAAGAGGCCTCGATGCCCTCCACGTTGGCTTAACGCACGTCATCATGAGGCATGGTAGGCCACGGAGCCATTCGCACGTATGTTGATCCCATTCAAGAAGGATGCATGGCAGCTCCACAAATAGCCAGAGCCTACATGTACAGGGCCACTTCCATCTAGCCACCTCTGTGAGGTATGAGGATCGTATCAAACCTCAAGACTTTTTATAGATCTGTCCTCTTCCAGATCATCGTCTTGGGGTTCGTGTCTTTCACGCAGCCTGGCGTGTGGGGTGCCGCCAACAGCCTCGGTGCCGGTGGACAGTCCACACCCTTTCTCGTCAACACATCGAATGCTATTATTTTCGGTATCATGGCCATCGGCTGCAGCCCTGCAGGCGGACTGTGTAACCTGATTACCAGCAAATGGACGTTGGTCATTGGTGTGATTTTGTACGTGAACCACAAATAACCTCGAGCTTTACACCGGATTCATCTAGTCTGTACACGCTGAATCGCTACGGAACGTATGTTGCATCCCTTCGTCTAACAAGCGCAGCGAATGGTGGCTGTATCTCGCCTCTGTCTTCTGTGGCGTGGGAGCCGCGTTGTTTTGGTCGTCTGAGGGTGCAATTGCCGTGGGGTACCCATCCGAGTCGCAGCGTGGGCGCCTTCTGGCAGTATGGCTCGCGATGCGCCATGTGGGACCGCTTATCACCGGCATCATCACGCTGGTCTTGAACACATCAGGCGCAGAAACAGGCAAGGTGGCATATAAGACGTACTATGCCTTGATCGTGATCCAATGCTTGGGCGTGCCCGCTAGCTTACTGATAAGTAAACCAGACAAGGTGATACGGCCCGATGGTACGCGTATTCCGTACCTCAAAAAGGACCGGACGAGCGCTAAGAAGGAACTGAGGCATATCTGGGACACACTTCGGACGCCCCAATTGATTCCCATCTTTATCACAGGTGTCTGGGGCCAGACGTATCAGTCCAACTTTGTCACCGCGGTGCTGTCTGTCCGATCGCGTGCGCTGGTGGGATTGCTGACCTCGATTGTATCCATTCTTGCCGATATATCGTTCGGGGTCGTGGCCGATGCAAAGTGGCTCGGTTCACAGGCACGACGCGCGCGATGCTTGTGGCCGGCCTTTGCCCTGGGCATAACAGGACTATGGGTATGGCAAACCGTGACACAGGTCCACTTTACACGTACAAAGAACTCTGTCGATTGGGCAGGTGCCACGCCCGAATTCAACAACGCGATCGCCGTGGTCCTGTTATGGAAGTACGTGCCAGCCGTGCTCACCACAGATTTGCCTACGAGGCCCTACTGGCATTCTACTACTGGATCCTCAGTACTTACCCTCATACGGATGGTAGCATGGAACGTGCTGTCGGCATGCTTCGCACGTTCGAGTCCTTGGGCAACTGCCTGGCCTATGTTGTCGGCTCCACATCTTGGCCAAATGTGCATCAGTGCATTTTGGCTTTTGCCCTGTGGGGTACATGCCTCGTGCCAACGACGCTCGCTGTAGGGCGTGTCCCGCCAGACAAGGTCGAAATATCTGAAGAGGAGAACAGCCATACGAAGGACGTGCTGCATGGGGACTCGTCCAGCGAGGACTCGTATCGCATATGGAATGAGATGGACAAGGAGGCACTCTTTCCCATGCCTGATCTGGACAGGAAACTCACGGCGAGAGACTCGGTCTCTGGCCTCCCGATCCGAGCGCCCATCGCCGTGCATGCCACGTCTCTTTGGCTTGAACAGGCGGAAGCCTAGGTGGACCCCCGTGCGGAGGTGGTCACTCCCACAGGGGCCCCTCTCGTACACAACAGCGTACACGCCACGCGTCAGCGCCGGCGCCACAAGAACACGCAGCTACGGTAAGAACCATGGTAAAACACTTTATCATCTACGGTTACGCGGCGCCCACGTTAACAGTACTTGTCAAAGCCCTTGCCGTGAAACTCGTCGTCACTCACGCAGATCGAGAACAGACCCGAGCTCTGGCAGGCGCTCTCGATAGGGCTGGCCGTTCGGCAGTAGCCCATGCCGCCGCAAAAGTCGCCCGAGGCCGCGTGACAGGCCTTCTCCGTGGCATGGTCAATCTCAGGCGTCCCGGGCTGGCCGTCCGAGCATTTGCAGTAGTCAGCGCTGGTCATTCCAGCGAAAGCAGCGAGGATAGCGCCAAGATACGCGAGCTTCATGTTGTGGATGAGGGCGGACGTTCGTCGTAGATCGGGGCTTTATATACAGCATGCCATCTGATAACGCACTGCGATCGTATCTGATACATGCGATGCATCTTGATCAGGCTCAAGCTCATCCTATCACAGTCGCATCATCGAATGCACCCAAGCTTGGGCCTCTCTGGCGTCGATCGTACCCTGCCGCGCCTGGCGCCCACCCTGCCTCCTTGCCCCCAGAATGGCTCGCCAAAAGGCCAGGGGTGAGCTAGTCCCACGTGATGCCCGTAGCTCCGAGGAGGACATACGCACGGATCAGTCGCCACCGAAACTCGTTTCCCGCCAACATGGAATACGTTCGTCTCGGTCAATCGGGTCTCAAAGTGTCTCGTATCATCCTCGGATGCATGTCCTTCGGCTCGCGTGAGTGGATGAACTGGCTCACCGAGGAGGAAGAAGCACTAGAGCTGATCCACCACGCCTACCAAAACGGCATCAACACCTGGGACACGGCGGATGTCTACAGCAACGGCCAGTCGGAGGAGATCGTCGGCAAGGCGCTCAAGAAGTACAACATTCCTCGCGAACGCGTCGTCATCATGTCCAAGGTCTTCTTCGCCGTGGGAGATGACAACGCGCCCACGTTCAGCGCCACCAACGACGGCGAGTTTGTGAACCGCCTTGGTCTCTCGCGCAAGCACATCATCGACGCCGTCGAGGCGAGTGTGAAGCGTCTGGGAACGTACATCGACGTCCTCCAGATCCACCGCCTCGACCACGAGACGCCGAAGGAGGAGATTATGCGTGCCCTCAACGATGTCGTCGAGCGCGGCTGGGTGCGCTACATTGGCGCGAGCTCCATGGCGGCATGGCAGTTCCAGCAGCTGCAGCATGTGGCCGAGAAACACGGATGGCACCAATTCATCTCGATGCAGAACCTCTACAATCTCCTGTACCGTGAGGAAGAGCGCGAGATGATCCCGTACTGCCACGATACGGGTGTCGGACTCGTGCCTTGGTACCCCCTGGCCTCTGGTCTACTCACGCGTCCACTCGGCGAAATGTCCACGGAACGCTCTCAGACGGACCGATTCAGAGCTGCATTCCAGGGCGCAAGTGAAGCAGACAAGACCATCATCAATCGTCTGGAAGAGGTCGCGAAGAACAAGGGCGTATCGATGGCGCAGGTGGCCCTCGCGTGGCTCCTTAGCAAGAAGGACGTATCGCCCATCGTTGGTCTGAGCAAAAAGCACCGCATCGACGAGGCCGTCGCCGCGGTCAAAATCCAGCTCACGGGCGACGAGATCAAGTACCTCGAAGAGCCCTACGTGCCCCGCCCAGTCCGGGGCTATTCGTAGACGCACGCGTAGCGTACACACCTCTGTAGGAACGTGGGCGTTCCACGTGCTCCGCGACGGGCCCGACGCGCCTTGACCTCCACTACTACCATGCTCCGCTTGCTGTGGTGGCTGGGCCTGGCGCTCTCGTGCGTGCGGGCCGATGCCGTGGACACGCTGTACCCTGATCTCAAGGATCCGGCTGTGGTGCACAAGCCCGGATACAACGCGACTATGATGGGACACAGGCGCGAGACGCGCAACACGACCTCCGACGGCACGTACTCGTACTGCTCCATGCCGCACCCAGACGTGTCGTTTTACCAGGAGCCGGGCCCCGTGCAAAACAAGAGCGTGCATGCGAATCTGACCAAGCTCCTGTACATCCAGCGCCACCAGAAGCGCACTGCCTACCACCTGTTCCCGAACGGGGAGAAGGACGTGTACACGTGCTCCGACTTGCGGACGTACTCGTATGCAGGCCCCGCGGGCGGCCCTGATGTCGAGCCTATGCAAGTGTATCCACGCACCTACGTCGACTTTTTGAACCCGCTGAACCAGCAGTTCACGAACTCGACGTGCCAGTTCCCCCAGCTCACGCTCGGTGGCTACTTGGACGGCGTCCAGCACGGACAGGACCTCCGTAAGCTGTACATGGACAAGTACAACGTCATTCCCGGTGAGCCGGATCACAAGCGCGTGTGGTTCCGCACGTCGACCGCGCCTCTGACGCAGCACTCGGCCGCCGGTGTGCTGCGTGGTCTCTGGATCGGCTACCGCGAATCCCTGCCGGTGTTTGAGCAGTCCTCGAGCGTCGATACGCACGAGCCATCGTGCGACAAGGTCGACGAGCTCAAGAGTGCCGCGCAAAAGACGGATGTCTGGCAGAAGCACTTGCAAGAGACGAGCGCTCTCCGCAAGGATCTCGAGGCGATCCTGCGGACGAACGCGAGCGACTGGCAGAAGGACTGGGACCACTACAACGACAACTTCCAGGCACGCCTGTGCAATGGCTACGAGCTGCCATGCTCCTTGGACGATCCGTCCAAGTGCGTGACGCCAGAACAGGCGCGGCAGGTGTTTGTGGCTGGCGACTGGGAGTACAACTACAACTGGGTGTCGCGCGAGAACGTGACCGAGGCCATCAAGCTGACGAGCGGTCTGTACATCCGGGACCTGATCGAGCAGCTCAAGGAGCTGTCGAGTGGCAAGAGCGAGCTCCAGTACGTTCACCACTTCATGCACGACGGCGATATCGGGCCCCTGGCTGGCTCCCTGGGTATCGAGTCGCTCCGCTGGCCAGGCATGGCGTCCAACATCGCGATCGAGCTGTGGACGACCGATGACAAGAAGACGTTTGTGCGCGTCCTGTACAGTGGCCACACGATCCGCTCGCGGCACGGCAACTTGGACTGGATGCCATTGGACGCGTTCCTTCACATGTGGAGCCAATATGTGCCCACCGACTTTGAGGCGCAATGTCGCACGTAGGCCGCACGTGTGGGCGATAGGGCCTGCGATTGGCTTGGTTCGATGTAGCTTGACCGCACCAACCATACGAGGGTGATGATCGTGTGACACACGTCTCTTGATGTACCTGCTCGTAGGCTGCTGGGCCGCGCTGGTGGCGTCGGTGGCCGCCACCGCTGCCTCGACCTCGACGTTCTCGTGGTCGCTTCATGGCCAAGGATCGCCGGTGTACACCGCGCCCAAGGCGTTCCCTACCTCTGAGTTTCGCAGCATGTACTTTACGCCCAAGGCACAAGAGGCCATACCGCGTCCCGTGGTCACCGACGTGGACGGCCAGGCCTTCCCCGACTCGCTGAATGATCCGGACCGCATGCCCACGACGACGCCCAGTGCGTCGGGTGTGCTCCCTGCGGCGTCGAGCTCGTCGTCCGCGTCGAAGGACGAGGTGCGCTCCCAGGTGGCTTCAACGATCCGTGACCAGAGCCAGTCCAAGTGCGACCGGTGCAAGCAAGCCTTGCGCTTGGGCCAGTCCCTGGCGCGTGCCCACCCCGAGGTGGTGCCGGGCGTGCTGATCGACCTGTGCAAGGAGTTCCAGTACAAGCAGTTTGGTCGTAACCCCGACGTGAACAAGACCTGTGAGCTGTCGTACACCGCTGGCGGCCAGGGCGGTGTGTTTACGCAGCTGCTGTCGTTTGCCGACCTGTCCGACTCGAGCTCCGATGCCGACATGATTTGTGCGCAGCTGTTTTATCGGTACTGCCCGCTGCCCCCGTTCCAGACGCTGTCCGACTCGTTTCTGGATGCGTGGTTCCACGGCCAGCGCGACGAGCCTGCCCATGTGACGTGCCGATCGAAGCGCGTAGGCAAGCCGCAAGACAAGGACTTGCGTGTCCTTTGGACGTCGGATATCCACCTCGACGCCCGCTATGCGGTCGGCTCCGAGGCGCGGTGCACGTACAAGTACTGCTGCCACAGCAACTCGTTCAACACGACCACATACAACGTCACGGGCTACCAGACGCATGTGCCCGCACAGAATGTGTCGCTGCCCGCCCCGTACTGGGGCTATGAGGGATGCGATGCGCCGTGGTCGTTGGTCGCGTCGGCGTTCCAAGCGATCGAGAAGTTCGGCCCCTACGACCTCGCCCTGTACACGGGCGACCTTGTGGCGCATGGCCAGACGTGGGAAGAGTCGCCGGACATGGTGCACTACTCCGAGTCGGCGCTGTTTGATATCATGCATCGCCACCTCCAGAACACGACCGTCGTGGCGGCCATCGGCAACCACGACTCGTATCCGACGGAGAATGCGGCGCCTCGCAAGCTGCCGAACGGTCGCAGCAGCCAATTCAGCTGGGACTGGGACTATGTATCCAAGCTGTGGCACCAGGAGGGCTGGGTCGATGAGTGCCAGGCCCAGAAAGTGCGCACTCACTACGGTGGCTACTCGATCACGCCGCGCCGCGGGCTGCGTGTCATTACGTTCAACACCGACTTTTGGTACCGCAGCAACGTGTTCAACTACATCCACTCGTCGCATCCCGACTACAGTGGCGTGCTGCGCTGGGTGACGGACGAGCTCCAGGCCGCCGAAGACGCGCATGAGCGAGTATGGATCGTCGGCCACGTTCTCCCTGGCTGGGACGGCTACAGCTCGATGGACTTGCCTACGAACCTGTTCTACCAGATCGTGACGCGGTTCCGCAGCACCATTGCCCACATGTTCTTTGCGCACTCGCACGAAGACACGTTCAGTGTATACTACCACAACACGAACGGCAATGCCAGCAGCGTCTCCCAGCACACGCAGGACGCCGTCGGCATCGCGCTGCACTCGCCCGCTATTACGCCGCTCACGAACATGAACCCGGGCATCCGCGTGCTGCATGTGGATCCCGTGACGTACGATATCATGGACTACGACCAGTACTACACGCCGCTGCAGAATGTGCAGAACGCCACCGAGACGCACACCGGCCTCGTGTGGCACCACCTGTACAGCGCGCGCGATGCGTACGGCGACTTTCGTGCGTCGCAGGCCCAGGGCACCTATGCGGCACCGGTGCAGCTCGACCACGGCCTGTGGCCCCAGCATGCACCGCTGAATGCGTCGTTCTGGGCCGCCATCACCGACGAGATTCTCGCGCGCCCCTCGCTGGCGGGCCAGTTCCAAACGTTCCAGGGCCGCAACAGTCCTCTGAGCCCGCCGTGCTACAACGTGGCCTGTGCACGTGCCAAGGCCTGCTTCATGCGCGCTGGCTCCTTTGCCTTGGGCAAGTCGTGCGGCTCAGCGTATTCCACCGTCCAATAGCGTATCTACGAATCGTGTGGTCGTGTCCCATCTGTTCCGCACGCCATCGTCAGCCCAGGGTCCTTCTCGGCCTCGGCGCATCGCGCCGCGCGACTTGGTCGCCGAGTGGGCCGGTGGGGGCGTTATTGGCCTGCGCCCTTTCGGCCCCCGTCGCCTCGGTGACATTACGTCATACATGCGGCACCCCCACGAAGTAGCCTCACGACCACATGGAGGCCCTACATCGGTTTTTCACGATTGGGCTGGCTACACGGCTCGAGCCGCTGCCGGCTCTGAGCTACGATGTCGTGCCTGTGCAAGAAGGTGATGGCCCTATCGACGAGAGCTCTCATCTGGGGCATGGCCAGTGGCTCAAGCCCCGGATGACCCCGTTTGCGCCCCTGACGTTCGAGCGCGCCAAGCAGTGTGCGATGGAGCCATGGTTCCGGACATGCGTCGAAGCGTGGACACGCGTATTTCGTCTCCTGGACGCCGTCGACCATGACCCGCACTTTAGCCGCCTGCGCCACTTTTTCGATACTAGGCGGCCGGCGGAGGTGGACAACGCGGCCGATGGGAGCGAAGAGGCGTCTCGGCCGCTCGAACGCAAGGTCTCTACGCACAGCGGATCTCACGCGCCGATTCGATGGCACTGGGCGCGCCGAGCGAATGAAGCGTCCACCGATGCGCAGACGGCCCCTGCCGCGTCCTCCTACGACCAATGCGACTTGTTCATGGAGGGTCACGAGTACGGACAGGTCCGCTTCCCCGTGCGAGTCGATCTAGACCGCATTCATCTCGCGCACGCGCGCTCTTCATCGCGTTCCGAGGTCTCCGACTCGCCCGAGGACGACCCGTCCGCACGCAGCGATGCATCACAACGCTCCTTCGTGCAGCGCGTGTTGGATCGGCAATGGAGACGCGGTAGTCAGGCCTCATCGAACGCAGCCGCACGTCCCGACAGCATCGGCGAGCCGTGCGCCATGGACGACTCCGATGACGAAGAGGGCCTCGAGTCTCCGCGTCACAACGGCGACGAGTTGCTGCCTCTTCTGCGCGTGGCTGTACACTACAGTGCCGGCAGCGCCTGGCGCTACGGTGATCAGGATCCGTTGCCTGTGATTCTCATGCAGGCATGGGCCGATGCCGTCGGCTGGGAAGGCATCATGCATCTGTGCTACGGCCAGCACAGCGCCAGTCAGACAGAGCATGTGTACTCGGCCCTGGGGCGCGCTGCCGACATATCCTTGCATCAGCGGGAGAAGCACGATGCCGTGCTCTCCTGGCTGGACAAGATGCAGCACGGTGACCAGGAACCGAAGCCCCAGGCGCCGTGGGACACGACGTCCAAAGCGCCAGTGGCTTCGGTCGGCCAGCGATCCGCGCCGGGCCACACGCGCACATGGGACGACTGGCAGCGGCTCTTTTCCAGTCTGTCTTCGTGGGTCTCTGAATACGAAACGGCCCGCGTTCGTGCGTGCTTGGCGCACGAGTACGGCAAAGAGCCGGCCTACTCGACCCGACCGAACCACGTCCACGCGAACATCCCACCCAGCGTAGCGCAGGACATGCTGCAAGGTGCTCATGGCTTTTGGCGCCTAGATGGCATCCCTGATGCCCTCAGGCAGCCGGACACACAGCAGGAGCACATGGACTACCGGTGGGCTCGTTCCAGACTTGAAAGTCGGCAGATCGGCACACCCCTGGTGCTGGCGACCGCGGCCGTCCAGTTCTGTCTCAAGCAGCTGTCCTCGGCGTCGTGGGTCTATCGCAGCGCATGGGAGCTCGATTACCTCGATGGGTGCATCTTGCAGTCCAGCATCATGCGGGAGCGTTTCCCACCGCCCGGCGAGTCGCCCGCTCCGTCCCTCGATCCAGCGAATGCCACACGCGACCGGCACGTACCCTGTCCGTACCCCAGCACGTCCGGCGCATGGGATCCCGTCGAGTGGCGCTCCTGGCTCGGCACGCTCCAAGACGGCCAGGTGATCGTGCCCGCCGTGTCATGGCAGGGCTGGTGGACACTGCTGGCTGTGCTCAACGGCGCGGACCGCTCCGGACGTGAATTTGACTTGCAAGTGCGGGCTCCCGGAGATCCCGTCCACCCGGAGGAATTTGGTTCTATTTATTTGTAGGCGGGACGTCGGTTTGATTCAAGAGCGACAGGTACAAGGTCCATGCAATTCCACACGTGGCCGAAAAAGGCACACGGAAGCGGAGCGGCATAATACTGAAATTCAACATTTGCAGGGCGGGCCAAATCTTCCAGTTGGCCAGCAGGGCCGGCACATAGACATCGCGGAACTTGTCCTCCAGCGCAGACAGACTCCGTCGTCCTTCCATCACGCCCATAGATCCTACAAACAACGCCAAACCAAACGGCGCGAACGCCAGCTGGTCGACTAGGACGCGGCGCATGAGGCCGCCCCATAGCATCTTGCCAGAGGGCGACTTGATCCGGAACGAATGCTCAATAAAGTGGTTCCACTCAGCGAGCAACGGTGCCATGGCCGTGCCAAACGCGAGAAAACGGCCCGAGCGCGCCACGTCCCACTCAGACACGATCGGCTTGCCCTCAGACCGGCGATCAAAGCTCTGCGCCAGCCCATCGGCTATCAACGTGAGCGCGCCATTGGTCACAGCCAGTGTGGCCCAGGGGCGCGTTTCAAACAAGCGCTGGTACATGGCGCGCCAAAACAAGCTCACGTGGGGCATAGTTGGGCGTGCAGGCCACTGGCAGGGCGCACCTCCACCCCGTGGGACGCCGCGCATGCCACGGCACTGGCTGCTCAAGGCGGAGCCGGAGAGCCGCCTCGTCAAGGGCGTGGATGTGGCATTCAGTGTAGACCTCTTTGAAAAAGTGCACACATCGCCTTGGGAAGGCGTGCGGAACTACCAGGCCCGCAACTTTTTGCGCGACGACATGAAGGTGGGGGACGCCGTGCTATTTTACCACAGCAACTGTGCCCTGCCAGGCATTGTCGCCCTCGCTCATGTATGCAAAGAGGGCTATCCAGATTCTACAGCATGGGACGCGCATCATCCATATTACGATGCCAAGTCCCACCCCGATGCGCCACGTTGGTACATGGTGGACGTGGCGTTTGAGCGGCGGCTCACACACCCCGTGCCATTGGCTCTTTTACAGCACATGACTCGTGCGCTGACCGAGTCACAACGCCAGGACGTGTCGTACCTGACGCAGGAGCACCTCGAAGCATTATCCCACATGGCCCTCCTGCATCGCTCCCGCCTCAGTGTCCAGCCCGTGGATCCTATGGCCTACGAGGCAATTCTACTCCTAGGCGATCGCGGCGGCTTTGAGCATTGGCCCGGCAAGTGGGCACCGACCGCACCGCCGCCCCCCAAGCGCCGGCGGCGCGCGCTGACAGCGGGGGCGCCGTAGATCTCCACGTGCCGTCATGCTGACAAAGCAGGTCCGCCGGCCCCTCTCGCCGATAGTGACGCATAGACGCAGTAGGAGCGCCGTTTCCTTCCAGGCCGGTCGGACCGAGGTAGCATGCCATTAGAGCACTTTGGCAGGGGCTCTTGGCCCTCGTACCAAAAACGGCCGCTCAGTGACATAAGCACTGGCGCAGCCATGAGCCGCGCCTCGCCCGACGAGCCCGACGGGGCCATGGCACGTATGCAGCTCCGTGACGGTGATCAAGACCACGACGAAGGCGTGTTGTCCAAGCTCACGGGCGTCAGTCGCTCGGTGAGCTGGGGTCGTGGCACATCCAATCGCATGGCAGCGCAGAATCGTCCTCATCATGAGCGATCACATCGGGCGGCCGCCTCGCTGTCCATGTCATCGTCCGACGCACTGGCCGAGAGTCCCGCCGACTCATCGAGTCCTTTGTCGTCTGCGGCGCTTTCACTTCGATCTTTATCCAATGATACTTATCGCCCCTATGAAATGTCTGCTATGTCCACATCCCCTCAACCCGCGCAAAAGGACTGGCAGTCACAGGCTCCCAGCGTCCCTGTGGTGCGTGTCGAATCGAATGCTGCGCCCAGCACGTCATACCCCGAGCAAGATTCACCGCCTGTGCTGGAAGCTCCTTCTCCACGTCATGCACTCGGCCTTGGCCCTCCCGACAGAGACGACCAGCCTGTGCGTCGACACATGGGCTCCTTTTACCTGCGCAAACAGTCGTCGAATCCTGACCTCTCGCATTCGCTGCAATCCCTAAGCTCTGCTGGCGAGGAAGATATCAACGATCCGCAGTCTGGCTATGTGCAATTCTTTTCACGCTTTTACCCTGATCACCGGCCATTCGGCTCACGCAGCGGCGATACGTCGCCGTTGTTAAGTCCGCCACCAATGCGCATGCGGTACGAGCTAGGCGATACCCGACGCAGCTTCAATGCAGGGCGTCCCAACTATGCGATGCAGCCATTTCGGATCTCGGCACACAAGGCACTGCCACGCCCACCGCGCTCGCCGATGATGTCGGCGGTGTCTGTGAGTCATAATGACGACGACGTCAGTGAGATACACGGCTTAACGACGCGTGCATCCACGCCCATATCATACCCCTCCGCCCCGCACGGCCCGGAGCCACCGCCTGATACGCATGCTCCGACCCAGCGCTTGGCCACGCTCTCGACCCCCGAAGTCCACACCATCGATGCTTACGATATCGGCGATTGCATGGGCAGCGGGGCTTATGGCTTTGTTCGACGAGCACGTTGTCGTGAGAATGGTGACGAGGTTGTGATCAAGTACATCATCAAGAGCTCCATTTTTGCTGATTCATGGCGTCGGCATCGGGTCTACGGCACCATTCCCGGCGAAATTTTCGTGTTACTGCAGCTACAGCACACGGCGTACACACCGCCGGCCACACCGCCGCCTTACCTAACAAACAAAGAGCACTGGCAGCATGTACGTGACGAGATTCTGGCCATGCAGCGACAGGGACGCGTAACAGGCCACCCAGGTATTTGCAAGCTCCTCGACTTTTTCGAGGACGAAGAATTTTACTACATGATCATGCCGCGCTTCGGTAACGGACAAGACTTGTTTAATTATGTGGAATCCTCACCGTATGGTCTCGAGCCACAGCAGGTGCGCAATTTCCTTGGCCAAGTGGCCGATGTTATTGCGTTTATGCATGCGAACGGCGTTGTGCACCGCGATATTAAAGACGAGAATGTCATTCTTGACTCTTACGGGATGGTGCAGCTGATTGACTTTGGCGGCGCAGCGCGCGTACGTCCAGATGCGATGTTTGATACGTTCAGTGGCACCATGGACTACGCTGCCGTCGAGATTCTGCGTGGCGAAAAGTACACCGGGCCACCGCAAGATGTATGGGCGTTTGGTGTGCTAGGCTATGTGTTGGTATGTGGCGAATGCCCCTTTGCCGATGTGGATGAGGCCAGCACCGGGCTCTCGCCAGGCTCTCGTGCGCTCCTTGTGCTCCAGCACTTTTGCCACGAACAAAGTCACGATGCGTCAAGTGATGACGATATACCCTCGTCCGACGGTGGCGGTGATTTGTCGCAGCTGTGTGATTTGATCTGTCAATGTCTGCAGCCAGATCCGTTTGCCAGGCCCCCTGCTCATGAGATTCTACGACACGCCTTCCTATTCGGAGCCCATGGTTGGAGTGGCCTGCGTGGCTGGCAAGCCGAATCTCGGCCTCGTTTCGATAGCTCATAGTCATGCCTATGTTTCATGCACATGAACTGCTGCTGGGCGTATACATGCATATGCGGAGTAATTTACACCAATCACATAGCACGGTGGAACGTGGGGGCCATCGTGGCGAGGAGCTTATCCGAGGTAGCCTACGAGAGCCTGACACAAAGACGCAATGTCTCGAGGCATGCACCCGGCGAGCCCGCTTGCCTTTGGTGCCACATGCCACTTATCCACTCAGAGACGGCGATGCCACCATACTTTGAGCCGTCGATCGAGTGGTCGAGAGGCATCGATCCTCGTCATGAATCTATGTTGAAAGGGGTACAAGAGGAGCTCGAAGACCTCAAACTCGAAATCACGTCGCAATCAAAACGAAACTTTGTGCTGGAAAAAGATGTTCGGTACCTTGACAGCCGCATCGCTCTCTTAATTGCCAATCGTATGACTCCACGCGACATCGAGTCGCCGGACGAGGAGCACCTAGGCATTCGCCGCGTCATTCTCGAACAAAAACAGCTCCAGCTGTACTCCAACTTGTTTTATCTGCTAATGACGGAACCGCGGCATATTGCCACTCTGTGCTCATTGGTATCTGCAGAGGAGCTCGATATGTTTCTCCAGACCGTCATGTTCACGATGTATGCCAACCAGTACGAGGACTTTGAGGAACATCTTCTCCTGACCGTATTCCAGTCCGTATTGTCCACCCAGTGTAAAGCCGCGACAGAATTTAGCTCACTATTGCGAGCGAACACACCCATATCGCGCATGATGTCCATGTATACTCGCCGCGGGCCCGGCCAAACGTACCTGAAACGTGTCCTGACCAAGCACATGGACACGGTCACGTCCATGTCCGCAGAAAACTTGGAAATCGATCCCTTCCTAGTTCATGACGAGCTTGTGCGCGCAAAGGAGGCTTCCGCTGATGACGACCCTCAACAGCACCCCCAGGTGCAGAACTGCATCCAGACACGCATGCATAAACTAATCAAGCTGGCCGAAGTCATCATGGACGATATATTACGCTCGATCCACCTGATCCCTTACGGCATTCGGTGGATTTGCAAGCAGATCCGCAACTTGACTCGACGAAAAGATCCCAACGTATCAGAAGATGCCCTCTCTTCCCTGATCGGATCCTTTTTCTTCTTGCGGTACGTGAATGTAGCGATCGTTTCGCCGCAGATGTACCTGCTCAGCAACGAATCATTGTCTAAGAACAATCGGCGTACTCTGGTCTTGCTAGCCAAGGTCTTTCAGCACCTCGTGAACAACCCTGCACATGAAAAGGGCTCATTTGTACATGATCTCAAGCCATTTATGGCTGTCTATCGCCCGCGACTCGTGGCATTTCTGCAGTCGCTTTGCCATGTCGGAGACTTTTACGACACGCTCGAACTGTACCGCTATGTCGATTTGTCCAAGCAGGACAAGACGCTCCACGTTTCGGTCAATGAATTGTATTTTATGCATACGCTCGTGAAAAAACACGCCCACATTCTGGCGCCCGATCGCCATGTCCACTTAGGTCAAGTGATTCTCGAGCTGGGCGAAGCGCCAGCACAGGTCGAGCGCCCAGACAATTACACGATGGAACTGACTCTGTTTAGTCGATGGGAAAAGCCTATCCAGGACCTCACGTCCACGCTCATGATGGAGAACAACATGACGCCGAGCGATATATTGTACATTGAAACCAAGTCGCTCTTCGTCCAAATTTTGCAGCTTTTGCCAAACACAGGTCCCGTGTCAAGTCTCTCTAATGTGGCTGCTGAGGCCACCAAGTCGGGGATCAAACGCCTGGAACATCTCGGGCGTCGGGCATCCTACATGTTGCGCGAATTGGAAGAGCTGCGCGTCGTGGACGAGTCAGCTTTGAAGACACTCATGCTGGACGAGGTCATCGCCGAGCTTGTTTCACTCGGTAATGTACATATGCAAGACAAGCTCAAGGAGGACAAGGAAAGCCTTCTATCTGTCCTGGAGGCACTCAAGCAGCACCATACGTACCTGCAAGGCCAGTTTGATACGTATCAGGCATACCTGCAAAATGTGCGGCTCTCATCGAGCGTAGTCCAATCAAGCGATATGAATGGCGTCATTGGTGTGTTGTCCTCGCCAGATCGAGAGCTAAAAGGCGACAAACCGCCGCACACGCTGCATCGGTTTACCTACGATCAGTGGGAGCGGGACAAGATCATCCGCGCCTCGATGATTCCATCGAACCGACTCTCTGACATCACATTCCATGTGCACTCACCAAGCCCTGGCTCGTTTATGATCTCACTCTTTTGCCAGGGGCGCCCAGAAGCGTTTTTGGAAATTGACCTGAAGCTCGATGACTTGCTCGAAAAACTGCAAGATCACCAAGCGACAGTGAAGGTCGAGTACCTCGAGCTTGACACTCTGCGCCTATACCTCCTGCTCGACCGCTTGTACGGTCTTTCCCACCGACACTAACACACATATGCTATATCAAAGCAGGGCAAGCAAAATGAATTGCGGTATGGAATGCCCAAAAGCATTTTTTGGGGGTAATCTCCTGTGTACATGATCCGACCAGATAGCAACATGAGCCATACAATCACGTTTACTTCTTGGCGTTGGCAGCTTCCTCCTCGCGCTTGGCCTGGCGGGCCTGGCGGGCACCCTCGTGGCGGTGGATAGCGCGGGCCATGCGGAGCGTGCGGAAAGCGTTCGACTCCTTCTCCTCGGCAGTGATGGCGCGGGGAGCCTCGGGCGTGGTGCCAGCGGGGATAGGGAAAGCCTCGATCGTCGTGCGCGTCGTAGCCACCGACGAAAGGTCGGGCATCTTCTGCTTGTTCTGCTTCGTGGGGCGGGGCACCACAATCAGGCGCTCCTTGTAAGCCTTGAGACGGTCAGCATTGAGCTTGAGGCCCTCCTCGCTCCTGTTCTTGCGGCGGTGGTCCACAGGGATGCCGATCGAAAGGGCCTCGACCTTGCGGATACCAGCGGCCTTGAGCTCCTCAATCGTGAAGCCACGGCCCTGACGCAGCTTGGTGTTGTACTTCAGGGTCTGGCCACGGACGGCAGGGCGCAGAGGCTGCAGAGGGCGCATGCCCAGAGCAGCAGCCTTGGCGGCACGAGCATTACGACGGCTCTTCTTGCGGCCGGCCTGGTCGAACCACACACGCACCCGGCGCTGCCAGTCCTTGTGGAAGTGGTTGTTATGCAGCAGGTTGTTGTGGCGGAAACCCATTCTGAGAGTGTTAGTACACGTTCCATGAAGTCGCGCGCTCGCACGACGACGTGCGCAGCGTCATCTGTCTGCTTACCTTGCTAGGACTCACGTCGGTGGAAGGTAGCCCAAGGTGGCCATCTCCCGGAGAGGAAAACGCTTCGTGCGTCCATAGAATCACGTGGATTTCGTTAGTTATTCACGTGATCCAAACCTGAGCATGTCCGTGCGACCAAGGCCACACACCTCCACTTGTGCCCTACACCATGGCGGCCCAAGACGCTTGGGTGGCTCGATGGACGGCGTGGTGCGAGCGGATCGTGGCCCCCTCGTTGATTGAAAAGTCGGGGCCCATTCCATCTGGGTCGAAAGAAGATATCAAGGCACGCGAGCGTGTCGAGCAGTGGAAAGACGATCTACTGCGCACGAGTCCGATGGTGCGCTTTATGGTGAAACACCTGGCTTTGATCCAGTGTGATCCGCTGACGCCTCGGGGCGAGCACGCGAGCAAGGATGCCCCACCCAAGCTGCTCATTGCATCATGTCCACCAGACATTGCGGGCGGCTTCTCCCCGTCTCCACCGGGGCGGCCCCCGTCAGAGGCTGGTATCCTGCTGTGTGCCAATCGCCTCTTCAGCAAAGCGCATCTGGAGGATACGTTATCGCACGAAATGATTCACTGGTGGGACCACTGTCGCTTCCATGTCGACTGGAATAATTTGCGGCACCACGCATGTAGTGAAATTCGTGCTGCCTCGCTGTCGGGCGACTGTCGCTGGACGCGCGAGATCAATCGCCGGCACTATGGCTTCGCTAAGCAGCATCAAGCATGTGCACGACGGCGTGCTATTCTTTCTGTGCGCTCCAATCCCGTGTGCAAGGATGATGCGACGGCTGAGCGAGTTGTTGACGATGTATGGGACAGCTGTTTCCACGATACCCGACCCTTTGATGAAATCTATTAACATTATTTGAGATTTTCGAGACGCTTGGTGCCAGCGTAAATCCGCGTGTCCAGAGCCGTAGTTTTGTCGCTCACGCGATGCAGACGTCTGTTTTGCTCGTCGACCTCCTGACCCATGGCACGTCCAAGGACATTCATGCGCGCACTCAGAGCTGCGATTTCGTCGAGGTTGCCGTCGATCTCATCTTCCATCTCATCGTCGCTCGCCGTTGCCTCGAATTGGTATCGCCTGCGCTGCTCCTGGGGATCGACGAGTTCACCTGCAGGACCGCCGCCAAACTTACTACGCATCTTGCTAAACATGCCGGTATTGGATACGCTTTCTTCGACGCGGCGCTGGGATGAGAGCATTTCGGCACGTGTCAACTCGCGCTCCTGGCGCTCATCGATATGGCGCTGCACAGCGCGGTACTCTTCGGCGTCGCGCTTCGCCTTCTTGTTGCGCGTAAACTTAGGACGGAAGATGGATTGGTTGAGCTGAGCAATCAAACGAGCATTGTCTTCGGCACGTGAGGCATGAGCCTTCGCCACGTCGAGACTGCGCTCTGTATCTCCGATCGTGTCGCTCTGCTCACCCAGCCTGACCATGGTGTTGGTGGCCGTTTCCTCTGCCTCGCGCGCGAGACGCACCGCATTCCGTGAGCTGCTCAGACTCTCTTGCTTCGTACTCCGTAGCTGGTACTTGATGTCCTGAATCGCCTCTTCATCAGGGTCAAACTCAGAGCCTGCTCCCTGTGTCGTGTATGGATCGCGGTACACCGATGTCGGCGGCGGAAGACGCGATACGGGCGGGGCCGAACCCGAGCCATACTCGGCGAGCAGCTCGGCGTCGGATGGCTGAGGAGTTTCCGCGCTCGCGCTGCCGTATGGATCACGCGGCCGGCCAGCAGCGCCCTTCGCTGACACATACGGATCCAGCTCACTGCTATGGCTCGGCGCCGGCGGCGGCTGCTCTACCGGCGGGATCTTTGGCTTCCGTCGAAACAAGGGCTTCATGACGGCGGAAAAACAAGCCGTGCCGCCTCTTGGTGGAGGTATCCGAGCTTCCATGGGCCAACAAGGATCCAAACCGGCACGGACGCTCGGCGCGCGTGTGTCGACAGGCCCTCTGAAGGCGCCCGGCACAGCCGCGCCTGCTGCTTCTCGTTTCCAGAAAGATGAATGTACGTACGATGTACTTACGTATAAGCGATCCTCAGCGATGCGCGTGATCCTCAGTTTATGCGGAATCTGAGTGCGCTGGGTCCCGTGGCGCCACAGCAGCCTGTGGATGCGCCTACTCACGAGGGTCCTATGATGGGCATTCTACATGCGCGAGTACGCAATGAGCGCGAAGAGGAAGAAGGGACAGCGCCGGGTCTTACGGCGGGAGAGCTCGTGCGCCTTTTGACGGAATACCGCGAGGATCCCGCCAAGCTGGATACGCTCGCGACGGAGTACGACGTGGACCGCAACAAGCTGCGCCGTCTCGTCCAGTTTGTGAGTGCACCCTAGCTCAGGTGCTCGAGGAGGTGCCTCACCCATGTATTGGACCGCAGACGCTCGTCAAACTCGTTCATGCAAGACTGTAGTGCCTCCTGCTCCGTGCAGGGCCGTTTAGGGTCACGGACGCGATCTCTGTATGCGGACACGAATTCGTCGACGAGAGCGGCGCCCTCGTCGGCACCGCCCACGGGCTGTGCGTGTCCTTCGAGCTCGTCGGCCTTGCGCTTGGCGAGACGAATCACACTGGGGGGAAAGTCGGCGAGTTCGGCGATTTGGATACCATAGCTCTGGTCGCTCGTGCCTGGTTCCACTTTGTACAGCAGCGTAATGTCTTGATCATCGACGTGTGCAACGACGTGTAGGTTCTGGACGCCACGCTGCTGTTGTGCCAAGGTCGTAAGCTCATGGAAGTGCGTCGCAAAGACGCACTTACAGCGAATCTGCGTCACAATATACTCGGAAATGGCCCAGGCGAGTCCAAAGCCATCGTACGTCGACGTGCCGCGACCGAGCTCATCAATGAGCACGAGCGATTGGGGGGTTGCACTCTTGAGGATCGTGGCCGTCTCGAGCATTTCAGCCATGAATGTGCTGATGCCTCGTAATTGACTATCACTCGCACCGACACGAGCAAGAATACAGTCCGATACCGGGACCTGGGCGCCTTCCGCTGCTGGCACATAGCAGCCCATCTGTGCCATGAGCGTGATGAGCCCGATCTGGCGCAAATACGTCGACTTTCCGCCCATGTTCGGACCAGTGATCACGACTAGGTCCGAGATGCCTGGCTCCATGCGCACGTCGTTGGGAATAAAATGCATCTCGTCCTGCGCCTCGAGGCACGGGTGCCGTGATTCACACAGTATGAGTGCGCCGCCCTCTGTCACGTTCGGCCGCGTGTATGGCACAGGCGCATGACTCGATACGAACGCAAGACTCACCACCACATCGAGGTGAGCGATCACGATATTGAGCTGTTCGAGCGGCGGCGCATACGACGCGGCAATGTCAATTACATCACGCACGAGCCGACTTTGTGTGCGAGCATATTCGTCAGACAGCGACCGGAAGTCAGAGTTGAGTTCACGCAGCGTCGGCGTTGTAAAGTAGAGGCCACCCTTGACGGTGCCCAGGTCGAGGTAGCCAGTACGGTTTTTGATCACGCCTGCCTCGGTACGTGTCACACGGAAACAGTAGCCATAGGATGAGTGGTTCTCGAGGTGCAGCTTCTTTTCCGTGTCAAGTCGCAGATCATGGCCTGCCTTGGTATGCTGCTCGTCGAGCTGATCACGGATGGTATCGAGCTTGGCGCGGATCGTGCGGAGCGTTTCATCAAAGTCGGGCTTGATCACATAGTTGTGGTACGCTAGTTCATCCAAGTCTAGCGTCATTTCAACCATCTCAACAAGCTTGGACAGATGGTGCTGCAGCTCGTCAAGCGGGGCCACAAACGTGCTGTGAAAGAGGACGCGGTCAGCCTCCGATGGCATAGAAATCGCAGCAAGTTCCGCACGTAGGCCAGGCACCTTGCCGACGGCCTGGTAGCATCGCACGACATCCTCGAGTGTCGCCACGCCACGCTGGAATCGTTTGCTAATGCGCAGCATATCTGGCATCCATTTTAGAAAGTGCTCTTGCAGGCGCTGCCGCGCATCCGCCTCATCAAGGAACGTTTGCAAGAGTGCTTGTCTGTTTTGGATCGCGTGCACATGCACGAGTGGCTGCTTGATCCACTGGCTCAGCATACGGACGCCCTGCGCTGTCTTGCAGCGGTTCAGCAGACCAAACAGGCTGGCGTTCTTGTTCGCAACAGACCCGCTTTCATCGGGAAAGAGGTTGAGAGCCCGTAGCGCGGCATGATCAAGACGCAAGTACTCGGACAGGTCGTGCGTTTTCAACGTATAGCGCCCAAAATTCGACTCGTCACTCAAGAGGCCGAGGTACGATAAGAGTGCCGCTGCACTCGACATGGCGACCTTTTTGCTGCATTCTGGTGCGAGCGCTGCACGCTGCGATGCAGGTAGGAGGCGCTGCATGTCTTCTTCGATCGACTTGGACGTAAATGTGCCGCGCTTGACTTGGGTAATCACACAACCGCAGCGCTCCATCAAGGCGCGGAGCTTGGAGAGGTGGTAGTCAGCGTCGTCTGCAGGTACGAGGCACTCTTTAACGCCCAGCTGGATAATGAGCGATTCTGAGTTAGAAAAGAGGTCGTTCTCGGTGTATTCAGCCACGCCTATGTGTCGATTGGTCGCGTCCGCAAAGGCTGCGCCGATGACCGAGATACCATCCTCCATCTTGACGCGTAAAGCCATGACAATGGGACTTGATACGACATCCGACTGCAGGAAAAGCAAGTCTTCGACTTCCTGCAGGTTGCCTGGGGACGCCTGCCGAGCCACGGCCCATGTTTGGCGGTCGCCGGTCGGTGCCCAAATCTCAATGCGGAGCTGCCGAGCGGTGAGGGCATCGCGCAGAAACGCCTTGGCGGATGCCATGTTCAGCGTGCAGGAGGCGAGAGGCGACGCCTTGCTGCCCAGTTGCCGCACCACACTCTGGGTCTTGAACACGATATCAGCTACACGCACAGCATCGTCGCCGTACACCGCGTAAAAGTCTTGTCGATCAAAGAGGCGCACAGTGCCTGGCACGGCAGGCGGAAGACGCCGGAAATACGACACGAATCCTTCGTCGCGCTTTGCGTCCGGCCGCGCATCTTCGGTCGGATACATGCAGCCAGACATGAGGCAACGATGGAACGACGCGCGTCGCGTGGTATGAGTCTATCCTAGTAGGTATATAACATGTTAAGACGCGCGCGGCGGAGGACGATGTGGAGCATGGGGCGGAATTTGTTGGCCGGGGCCTTTCCAATGGGGTGGCGCGCAGAATTGGCAGTACCAGGTGCCTTTCGGCGGCTGATCCAAACCGACGCACCCAATGTGGAACCACTCGCGGGGGCAGTCGTCGTTATCGCAAGCGACCATATCGCCGTAGGAAAAACGGTCGCAGTAACAGTAGCGTGGCTCACTGGGATCCGCCTCGATCGTGTCGAGGGGCACGAGAGCGTGCGTTGGGGGCGTCGAGGGCTCAGGCGCCTGCTTTTGCATGTGCTCCTGCAAGTAGGCAAGACACACGAGCGGGTCGAGCGACACGAGGCCGCTCCAAAATGTAAGTAGCTGTCCTGCGGGGGAAAATCGATCTGTCTCTTTGGGCACAGGCGTTTGGAGCGTATCGTCGTGGCCTTCAAGCTCGTGACGTAAGCCCGCGTAGAGGCTGCGCTCGTTCTTGAGCAGATCGTTATCGAGGCGCCGAATCTGCCGATCGACCGTGTCGTAGGCCGATAAGGCCAGTGCAAGCTTTTCCTCGGCCAGCGAGATAGACTGCTGCGACGTGTCACGGAGGCGCATGAGATGAGCGTAGCGCTGGGCCTCGTCACTCGACTCGGCGCGTGCGCAGCTATATGCCTTCCAGACACTGTCCATATCTGTCTTCGCCGTCTCGCTGCGCTGATCAAGCTCCCTAAGGAGATGAAAGGTGCGCTGCAACTCTAGAGGTAATTGCTCCACGATATCCGCATACTCTTCGGCCCAGCGCTCAGCACGCCCACCAATTTCGGCCTGAAACACTTCGCGCTCCCTGTCCGATACGTGGATGGGCGCATCGTCGTCTTTTTTGTGGCGCCGAGAGGGCGTGACGCGTCCCGCACCCGATTTTCGACGCGGCATACCAAGCGGTGGAGTCGTTTTTTCTTTCCCTCATGGACGACGGTGCATGGCTGGCGCTTGTGCAAGGGCCTCATGCGCACCTCATCAAGCAGGGTGCAGAGGCCAAGGTGTACTGCGTGGATCTATGGACGCGTGCACCGCAGCTAGCGCTGCCGAATCGGGCGACGAGTGCGTGTGCACCGCATACGGAGCGAGTGCTCATCAAGCATCGCTTCTTCAAGCGGTACCGCCATCCAGCGCTCTCGAACAGTGTGACGGCATCACGCACCGTGTCAGAGGCGCGCGCGCTCGTGCGATGTGCGAGGCACGGCGTGCATGTCCCGCGCCTCGTATGTGTGGACGAGACGCGGGGCATCCTCGGCATGGAGTGGATCGAGGGGCCCAGTATCCGGCAGTGGCTGGGCGGTCTGCCTGAAGATGGCGAGGAGGCATCACACGCAGCTGCGCCCAGCGAAGATAAGCAGAACAGTGCCATGGAGAAGATTGGCGAGCAGCTCGCGCAGATGCACTGTGCCGACGTAATTCACGGCGACTTGACAACGAGCAATATGATGCTGCGCGGCGCCGACATTGTGCTGATTGATTTTGGCCTCGCATGCGTCTCGAGCTTTTGGGAGGACAAGGCGGTCGACTTGTACGTGCTTGAGCGTGCGTTTGCCTCGACGCATCCATCGTCCGAGCACCTCTTTCACCGCGTCCTCGAGGCGTATGCGGCGCGCACCCACCGAACATCGCCGACGGCATGGCCAGCCATCCATGCGCGTCTACAAGAAGTGCGTATGCGCGGCCGCAAGCGGAGCATGGTCGGCTAGCTACGGCGAGCTACGATGTACGTGCTAAACGACCGAGTGGAAAACACCTTTTCGCCCGGCTCGACCGTATGGAACATGCGTCGCTGCGCTTCTTCGCGCTCGGTACGCAAAAACATCGCAGCGACCTCGTCACTGATGTCCGAGTCCGTGTCGCTGTGGTCGTGTTTGTCGACATCATTGCGTGGCAGGACAAGAAGACGCACCGACGCAAAGCCGACCTCTTCCATCGCCTCCGTCAGCTCCTTGAGCGACCAGATGCGAAAGTCGTACGAAAACACATCCCGCAGCCATGATCGGTCGCGGAAGCGGAAGCTCAGACTCATGCGGAACCGATTCGTCGCATAATCAATCGGGCCATCTTCCCGCCAGTACTCAAAGCCGCCGTGAGCTTGGCCGGTGCGCACGAGCTTCAGCTTGCCTCGCGGCCACTCGGCGCGCGTGCCGCGCTCCTCGTCGGTCGGCGCGGGACGCACGACCAGATCGTCGTCGTCGTCGTCGTCGCGCACTGTCGGCAAGACATACTGCGTTCCATGCGTGCGTCGAAAGCCCGGCTCATCCCAGAACCGTGTCCATAGTGCCTCTTGGTCCTCGTACACCTCGCCCGTAGGTGGGCCCCCAAACATGTCGGTAATAAAGACGCCCGTCTTGGGCCGCAGACTATGCAGTACGCCCGTCAGATACCGCTTGAGCGTAGCTCGATCGTGAAAGTACGCCATCGCATAGTTCAGCGAGGCGACCATATCCGGCGCCTCGAGCGGCGGCTCGCCGACGGGCGGCGACATCGGCAGCTCTAGCACGTCGCTATGCAGCAGTGTAATGCGCGGCTCAGGCGCTTCGTGGGCAGGCGACCGCTTAGCAAGCCGGCGATCGAGGCGAGTCGTTGCCTGGCCTTCATGCACGTCCCAGGTGGTTTCGCCACGCGCGTCCTTAGGCTCCATGGACGCAGGCATCAGCTCAACGGTATGCGGCGCGTTGGCGAACGAGGGACTCTGCAAGAGACGCGCACGTCGACCACCGAGGATGTTTTGGGTATCTCGCAGAGCCTCTAGATCAATATCCACGGCTTGTGACCTGTTTTGGGGACGCAGTGTGAGCCATGTCTTGGCGATAATAGCCGTCGAGCTAAAGTCTTCTCGAAGCACGAGAGCATCGATACGGTCGGAATGCGGTGCCTGCGCATTTGTATACAGCCCATCGAGGTTCATACACTCGACCATGGGCTCTTGCACCGCCTCTTCATAGCAGCGCAGGACATCCGCCGTCGCCGCGATCGGCGGGGCCGACGTCGCTGTCACGCCTTCAAAGCCTTGATGCCGAGCTTCGTGGGTCATGAAAAAGGGGCGTTTTTCCTGTGGAGGTGTTGGCTACAGGGTATCTGGGACCACGTCTTGGAAAAAGGCGTGCCGCAAAAGACGCGACGCTGTCCATCGGCGCGTGCAGTCAAGATAGAGACATACGCCGACAAGGTGTACGACGTACTGCACCTGCTGTCGATATTCAGCTGGATCTGCGCAGTGATCTGGCGGCTCGAATAATTCAGGACGGATGTGTTGGATCAGCTCAGGGATGCGGCGTCCTGCATGGTCCACGGTCGGCAGGTTGCACGAAAACGTGCGGTTATGCAGCATCGCACACTGCTCCATACGGCGTCGGCCAAAGATGGTCGCAAGCTCGAGCAGTGCCTCGGTATCGTCGCTCGCGTTAAAGAGCGGAAAGCGCTTGAGCAGAAAGGACAGTAGCACAATGCCCGCCGACCAGATATCTATCGCGGGCGTCTGGTCAGGGCACTTTAGTAGCACTTCGGGGGCACGAAAGCCGCGCGTACCTGCCCGATTCGCGCGGACACTTGGCCGCGGATCATGGCGCAGGTAGCCGACGCGGTCGGGCGGTCCCATCGAAGCGCCCGCCGCTGATCGTGCAACATACGACTTGTCGTCTGACCGCGCCAGGGCTCCGCCTGGCTGCAAATGCGCGCTCTGCGTCGCATGGTTGATACACTGCTCGCCATGAGGATGCTCAGGCGTCGGGAGGGTATGATGGCACTTGCCGTGCCAGTCGGACGCGTCGAGCCGTTCTGCCAACCCAAAGTCACAGAGGGTGCCGTATCCAGTGCGGGGATCGTACAAGAAGTTGGCTGGCTTGATGTCGCGGTGCACGATGCCCTGCTTGTGCATAGCCTCTAGGGCGGAAAAGAGACAGTAAAAGTAGCACGGCAGATCTGAGAGTGGCATAACGCGGTAATACTCACGAAACTCGGCGTGTCGGGTGTATGGCATCACGGCAATGACCTGGTCTGCTGACCGGAACGCCGTGACGAGATACGAAATGAATGGCGCGCCGCGCAGGGACTCCATAATTTCGAGCTCATTCAGAATACGCGCAGTACTGGACGTCACGTAGATGCGCTTCAGCGCCACATATACCGTCGGATGACGCGCTGGACGCGGGGCAATATGTGGCGTGTTGGTTTTGAACCATTCGGCGTTCGCAAACATGGCATGGTGCACGTCAATGGCTTTGTACACGGACGAGAACGTGCCTTCACCCAGCTTGTCGACGATGTGGTACGCATCGAGGCCATGGACCGAGTCGTTCAGCTGGCTGATTTCCTCCTCCAGTCGCTCGATGCTTTCCTCGTCACGTCCCGCATACGGGTCGCCACTCTCGCTGTGGTCGGTACTTGCCTCAAAGTACATCTGCATCGAGTTGTTCGTCGCTTCTGCTGCACTCGGCGCCACCTCCGAGTCTCCTGCCGTCCATGGCGACGCGGCGGCCAGCGACGCCATAGTCCAACCCACACTGCCCTGGGCATGACGCGTCCTTGTCTATGTATCACGTGACTACGAGGCCTTGTTCGCGGTGATCCATTGGCGTTCGGCGTCCGACCCCTTGGGCAGGACGTACAGGTCGATGATGCCATCGCGCAGCACAATGCCGTCGCGATCGTCGTTCGAAGGCGTCGCGCCCTGATCCAGTAGTTCGCGCAGACTTAGCTTGTGGCCGACGCGCAGTAGGCGCCCCTTGCGCGTTTTGGCAATGACCGATAGACGATTCGCCACATATTCGCCTTGCGGGTCCCACGGCAAGGAGCCGCGTGCCTCGAGTGGAAACATGACCTCGAGGTGCATGCCGATCGGCGTGTCTTCGTGGTACTCGGAAATCAGGTCAGACGTGTTGTGCTGAGGGTACAACAGCATCACGGGGAATATGACCGGCGTGCGGATCGGATCAGGTGCCTTCCATGCTTGCTTGGCACCCACGAGCGGGATATCAGGTGATGCATAGGATGGGAGAGATTCGGGGTCGAAGTGGGCAGGCGTTGGGTTGTCCGGTGGATCACTGCTCTTGGTCAGCCAGAGCCCACGAGCGACAAAGGCGACCTGCAAAGCTTCCTCCGTGCGTGTTGCGCGGCGCTTTCGCTCGGTTCGCTCCGCCTCGAGACGCTCAAGACGCGCGGCGTGCTCGTCGACGCGGCCCTGGAGACGTATGAGCTCGGTATTGTCGGGGTCGATGCCCAGGGCGAGCTCGCAGCATCCACGTGCATCCTTCGTGCGATTCAGTGCGAGAAAGGCACGCGCAGCGCGGTACAGCGCCTTGACTGAGCGTGGGTTCATTACAATAGCGTCGCGTGCCGCATGCAGCGCAGATCCAAAATTATGAAGCTCGAGATGGCATGCAGCGCTGTTGAGATACAGCGTCTCTTTGAGCTTCGCGTCTTCCGACTCCGCCTGTATACCCTGCTGGTAGAATCCGAGCGCCTCCTTGTACCGCTTTGCGCGAAAGTACTCGTTGCCCTGATTCTTGAAATTCTCAGCGACCTCATCTGGCGGGCCATCGTACGCGAGAGTCTGCAGCGCCTCGAGCGCCGTGTTTTCCTCCGTCGGCAGATCCCGCATAAAGAGCGGCACGCTATCGAGCTCCTTCATCTTGTCCTCCAAGCTGGCATGGCGAGGTGGCTCGGCCGTAGCGACCGTCTCGGCAGACATGGTGGGAGGGTCCAGGAGTGGAGGTGCCTCTGGGAGCCGCGGCGCCCGTTTCCCTCGACAGGCCATGGGATGCGTATCGTCTCGGCCCCAGGTCGATGATGCGCTGGATGAAAAGCGCGCCCTGCTTATCGAATATGCTTCGAGAGTGACGCACACGTCTCAGGTGGATACGTCAGAGCGGCTGCATGCCTTGCGGGAGGCGATGCGGGCGTGTTGTGTTGATGCGTATGTGATCGGGACAGAAGATGCCCATGCGTCCGAATATTCGGCTGCGTGTGATCAGCGTCTGACATACATATCCGGATTTACCGGCAGCACAGCGACGGCGGTCGTGCTGGCTGATTCGGCGCATTTGTTCACCGATGGCCGGTACCATGTCCAGGCAGCGCAGCAGCTCAGTCGGGCGTGGACCTTGCACAGGGTCGGCGAGCCCCACGTAGCCTCGTGGCGTGAGTGGCTGCAAGGTCCCGATGTGCCGCGTGGCGCCTACGTCGGTATGGATGCATCGCTCGTGTCGTACAAGGACGCCGTGACACTCAAAGCCGCGCTGGCCTCTCGCGGCGTGACGCTGGTCTTTCCCGAAGCCAACCTCGTGGACGATATATGGGGTGAGGCGCGCCCTGAGCCGATGCTCGAGCCCGTGTACGAATACAAGCTGCAGTTTGCTGGCGTGCATGCGGCTGAGAAGCTCGCCAAGCTGCGCGAGTGGCTCAGGGAGCAGGGCACCTCGTCTGCCTATGTGATATCGGCCCTTGATGAGGTGGCATGGCTTTTGAACCTGCGCGGAGCTTCCATTCCCTGTCATCCCGTGTTTCCCGCGTACATGATCGTGACGCAGCATACGGCCGCCCTGTTTGTCGACCCTCGGCTGATCCGGCCGCCCATTCAAACGTACCTCGCCAAGCTTCAGGTGAGTATCTATGACTACGACGCCGTGTGGCGGTCGCTACGAGAGGCGGAGTACGAGCGCGTGTTTGTGGATGTCCGGGCCTCGTATGCGCTTGTGCACGCGGCCGGTGAAGACCGCACGATTGTGCAAACAGCCGCGAGTCCCGTGGCCCTAGCCAAGGCACGTAAGAATGCGGTCGAGATCCTGTGCATGAAGCGCGCGTACAAACGTGATGGAGCCGCGTGGGCCAAATGGGCTGCATGGATGGAAGACGAAATGAAGCGAGGTGCGAACCTATCTGAGCGTCGCGCTGCGGATGCCCTGGAGCGGATCCGCGCTAAGGACCCACTGTATGCCGGCATGCAAGCGTACGATGCCATCAGCGCGACGGGTGCCAATGCCGCCCTGCCCCATTATGAGACGCCGCTCGAGGATGCGCCGCTGATCGACCGCGTCTCGCCGTACCTGAACGACTCTGGGCCGCAGTACTACGACGGCACGATCGATACGACACGCACGATGCACTTTGGCACACCCACGCCAGAGCAAAAGCGGGCGTATACACGTGTGTTGCAGGGCCACATTGCTTTGTCGCGCGCCAAGTTTCCGCAGGGCACAACGGGTGCGCAGCTCGATATGCTCGCGCGCCAGCCGCTGTTCCAGGACGGTCTAAATTATCTGCACGGTACGGGACACGGCATCGGTGCGTTTCTGAATGTGCATGAAGGACCACATGGATTCTCGTCGTCGTCTGGCGGGGCGTCCGTGCCAGTAGCGCTGCAACCAGGCATGATCCTGAGCAACGAGCCCGGGTACTACAAGACGGGCGCATTTGGCATACGCATTGAGTCGGCGATGCTCGTGCGGCCCGCATCACCAGCATCCGACAGCCACGAATGGCTCGAGTTTGCGACGCTGACGCGTGTGCCGATCAGTACCAAACTTGTCGATGGGTCCTTGCTACGTCCCGACGAGGCGGCATGGCTACGGGCGTACAACGAGCAATGTCGCGACGATATTCTGCCGCTCGTTAAGGGCGACTATCGCGCGGAGAAGTGGCTGCAGCGTCAGACACTTTGGCCGATTCCTTGAGCTTGAGCTTGTTCTCCTTCTTGTCCATGTAGGCGATCCGCTTGACGGCGGCACTAAGCTGTTCCTTGAGTGACAGGTCCTGCTTGAGTCGCGCGCGGAAATGCTGGACGAGGTCGCTGGTCGTAGCCACCTGGCCCGACGAAATCAGCTGCACAATCTCGGCCTCCAGCGGCGAACGCACCGGCGACGCCGATCGCGGTGGCGAATCCACCCGCGCCTTCTTGGCGTCCGGTCGCGACGCCGTATCGTTCTTGCGCTTCACGCCGCTATCCGCCTCCGGAGACGCGGCTCGAGGAGTCGACGCTTGCTCCTTGGCCTCTCGCTCACGCCGTGCCTTTTCTTCACGCGCCTCGAGAATGGCTCGCTCGGGGTGCAAGACATCGAGGTCGTCATCATTATCGTCGGAATCGTCGTCACTCGCATATGGATTCTTGGCCTCTTCGTCGCTGTCATACGTATCGAGACCTTCACGCCGACTCAGTGCCTTCATGATGCGGCGCATCTGCCGACCGCTGCCCGTCAACATCGCATCGTCGTGACGTCCATACTGCGCCGACCCCAGCAAGTTGTCGGCACCGCTGCGCCGGTTGACGGCGATCGCATCATCCGGCTCCATCTTGATCTGGACGTCGTCGCCATCATCCAGTCGATCTGCCACCATCTCGCGCTTGAGACGCTCCTCCAGTTCGCGTGCCTCGGCATCCTCGGCATCGTCCTGTACCTCGGCTCGCTCATCGTCATCTGCAAATGTGTCTTCGTAGTCGAGCTCATCATAGGTCGTCTCATTCTTTACCACAGGCCCAAACAGGTCGTCATCATCCACCTGCGATCGCTCAGGTTCGCCGCGCACTGCCACAAGATGCGCACTGCTTTGCCAGCCTAGAGACGGCTGGCCAGGCAGCGACAGCATCGGCAGGCGGCGCCCATCCCCACCGCGACTTGCACCGCCGCTGCTGCTGCCGAGACCCGCCCCTGTCTTGTATCGATCACGCAGAAGCCAGCGCTCCGTCTCGGCACTCTTTTGGTGCCGCGCGAATTCCTCCTCAACCTGCTCGCTGTTCAGCATATGCTTCTGCAGCGGCATAAATTTGTACTGCCGCCGGACCGGCACAACCTTGAAGCCACCGGCATTGCGGTCGTCAAACACAAAGAGCACATGATGCGACGCGGAATGCTCGTCGGACTCGCCCTCAAGCTGGCCGACCCACGGCGCATGCGGCGCGAGGCCCGACGTGATGCGTGGCTCTTCTATCACGCTCGGCTTCGGCTCACGACCTTCCGCACGGCGCTCCTGTTCCGCCACGTACCATGCCTCGAGCGCCCGCAGGCTATTTGGTAATGGCTCCCGCGAACTTTCCCATTCTTGCGCTGTATCAAAATCTTCGAGCACCCACGGATAAAACTCCTCATTGCGTGTGCGTCGCGCAGCACTCGTTGACTTGTGCACCTCACGCACTCGCTTGCGGAAAAGGCGATGGCGCGTGAATCCTGCCCCGTCAGCGGCCGCATCGCTGCTCTGGGGCTTATCGAGATCGAGGTAGGGGCGTATGTGCTCCAGGTCCACGTCGTGCGACGGCCACAGCAGCGGCTTACCCTCCGTCGTCATCACCGGCTTGCCCCACTTGTCTATGACCTGATCGCCCGGCTTGGCCGGCGGCATTTTGAGCCGAAGGGGCGTCTTGCGATTGAGCTTGACAGGTGGCGTAAACTGCGCCTCATTATTCGGATCGATGCGGGTATGTGAGCCAAACTTCATAAGGTGCGTCACACTGTCTGACGCACCCGACGAAAACAGCGGAATGTCGCGGTAGCCGCGCGCCACGCTGGGCTTGGTATCCTCCGCCTTGACCTCCTGCTTCATGGTCCAGAAGAAGCGTCGCTCCGTGCACCGTTTCTTACCTAAGATTCGCCGCGTCCCTTGCACCTCCATGTCCAAATCACAGTCCCTCAAGACCTACTATGGGATCGAGACGGGTGAACCACCAGCAGCGCCGGCACCGCAGCCGACACTGGATGAGTGGACAACGGACAAGCCACTACATGCTCTGCTGAAGGCATCCAACGAACTCATGGACGGCATCCGCGATTTGTACGCCGACCGACAGAGCCTCGTGTACAACCACCACCAGGAACTTGTCAATGCGAGCGAGACGGTCGGCCATATGCGCCATGGCATCGAGGCACTACGTCCGAATCGTGAAGCTCTCGAGGTGCAGCTAAAAGAGATGCAGGCGAAACGCGCCATGCCGCCTGTCTACATCGCATCCGATGCTGATGCGAGTATTCCTTGGGCACGCGACGTGGCACCTATCGCCGAACTGCCTTTGAAGCTGCGCTACATGCTGGATCAGAACCAGCTTGCCGAGGCTGAGGCACTGTTCGATACTTACAAACCTACGATACACGCCTGGGCACAGGCCGGTGTGCACGGCGCGGAGGAGCTTGGAAAGGACTGTGAATACATACTGAAAGAGGCACACAGCACATAGATACCCTATGCGAGATCAATATTTTCCATGTCGTTGTCAGGGCGCGATGAAGGGTCAGGGTTGCGGGCCTCGGACGAATTCGCTGCATCCTGGGAAGACGATGTTTCGGGAGCTTCTCCTGACTCTGCCGGCTCCTGCTCCTCTTGTGTCTCCGCTTCCGATGGCGTCTCAGAGACTTTGGGCTCCGACTGCCAGACATGCACCGTATCATCTTGCAGTGGCGCCGACTTTTCCTGTGCCTCGAGTTCGTCCTTGGCTGGCACAGCCACAGGCTTCTCGGGGGCCCTGGGTTCCTCAGGTTCCCTGGACTCCTCGGGATCTTCGGGTACTGGTGGCTCAGGCTTCTGCCTTCGAGTAACAAGCTCCTGCACCTCGAGGGCATTGGGCGGCATGCCGTCCATAACGTATGGCGAAACGTTGACCATACGCTTCTTGCTTTCGCAGGCAAAGAGCCAATGAGGCTGGATAATCGGGAGTGTGAGCTGCTCAGCCTTTTCGTACAGCCTCATCTGCTCCGCGTTGGAGGGATCAGGCAGCATGGAGCACAACAAATGTGTTGTCTCCAACTGGATCTGGGTACTCCATCGCGCGCCCAGCGACTCGACAACCTGGATCGTAGCATCGTAGAGACGCTGGTCAGGAATCGTTCCGAGACACACAAATACACCGCTCATATTGTCGAGCGTATGAGTCCGGACATGCAGTTCATTCGACGTAAAGGAGCCTGCCGACGTATGCAGAATGAGCTGGATGGCATACTCGGTATCCATCTCGAGACCTGAGAGCTTGGTCGACCGTGACGTTCGTGGGTTGGGAATTTTTCCAATCTGCTGGCCATTGCGCACAACGTCCAAGGAGTGCAGATCAGCATGTGCAATGTCCAATGCATCCCACTCAATCGCGATGGTCGTCTGCGTCACACCGCGCAGGCGGATGACGGGCGCGGTGGGTGCTTTGACACCATACGTCTGCAATATCTCGTCCTGCAGTCCAATAAAGTCCTCGCGTTTCTTTTGCTCCTGCGCCTCGTTTCGTGTGACACGCACATCGACCACGCTTCCGAGCGTCAGACCACGGGGCAGCAGCACCGATGGAAACTCAATGAGCGACGCACGCTCACCAATGAGGATCGCAACACCTGCATCAAGCTTGCCCACGGTGAATGTATAGCCTTCATTCGAGCTCATCCCGAGCTCCTGCGCTGTTCGTGCTGCAGCCGCGGTGGTTCGGACGCAACGAGGGTACGTGGGTATTGCTGACTAACCAATATTCGTCCTAGCGCGCTATCTGGGGACTAGACCCCGCTCCCTACGGTATTGTGGAGGCGGAGCAAGCGGTTCTCCTGGCGGAGCTCGTGGATCTGCGTCTTGGCCGACACGAGATTCGCGCGCAACATATCGATTTCTTCGTTCGCCGGACGGAAGCTGTGCTGATAAAGTTTACTCAGCTCCTCGTTGAATACATTGTACAGTTCCGCATTCTCGAGACGCGTGTCCTTCTCGAGCTCCTGCAGCGATGCGCATTGCTTCTGGAGCTTCTCAATCTGCAGCTGCAGTGGAAGCACCATGTTGCTTTGATTCTGTAGATCCGCATACTCTTCCTGCGATAAGTGTACACGCGTATCATGCTCTGGTTGTGCGAGTCGGAGCGACGCAAGGTCCATCTGCTTATTTTCGTACGCGCGCTCCATCTTCGTCCAGGTCGCATTCACGTCCTTGACGGCCTGCTTGAACGCATTCCAATCGTCGGCGCACTGAGCCGGCAGTGCAGACGACGGAAGCTTCTGGCGCAGTGTCGCAATACGCACGTTGAGTGACTCGATCGCCTGCTTCATCAATGCACACGACGAGTCCTCTGTTGCACGGATCGACACATCCAAAGGCTCTGGCATGACAACCTCGGCACTGCGAGCAGCCTGGGACGGTTTCGCATGCACCAAGACGGGCTGTTGCGCTGGTGCCACCTGAATGTGTTCAAGCAAAGGTTTCAGCATCTCATGCATCTCATCTTCTGTCACTGTTTTGCTCGGCGGAATCGAGATGGTTTCTTTCCGTGGTGTCGCCTTGGGCGGCGGACGCGGCACCGACGCGGGTGGCTCGTCCAGCGGCTCTTCTACCATGTGCTCTTCTTGAGAATGCGGCGGCCTTTCCACCTTGGTCGGCTCAGGTAGGACAGGCGAGGCGCTGGGCATGGCATCGCCCTCGTCGAACGGATTCGGCAAATCGAGGGTGTCATCCGTGTACATACTTATGCCGGGTGCACGTTTTATAGGAGTACCGCGCTCATCCATCGGCTCCGCTGCTTCGTCTGCGACACGCACTGGGACAACATTCTCCTCACCAGGCGCCTGGCTGGGCACAGCACGGCGCTTGGGCGAGTCAGTGTGGGGCGGCTCATTGCTGCGATCGGCCATCGGCACATGGCGCTTGCGGCCAAGCTGCAGCTCAGCCTGTTCATGCTGTTTGCTCTCTTCCTGGACCACCTCGAGACTCTCCTGGATACTCGCACGTACTCGCTCGCTCATGAGACTGCGAGCGCGGTGCACACGCGGGACTTCGCGCTTTTCGTCCGTGCGAAGCGATGGCGTGCGTTGCACGGGCTCCGCCGGCGGCAACGGCTCGGCCGTCGGAGGCAATGTTGACAGCACATGCAGATCCGCACACAGGCGCGGCACATCAGCGAGAGACGTGGAAACTCGGCGTGCCTGGGAGCCCCATGCACGGCTCATGTAAATCATGCATGTGTCTGCATCGTCTTGCAGCTCAACATTGACAAACAGCTCTGAGGCGTGCGACATGTCTTGGCGACTCGGCGTGTCCAGTGCGCCGAGAATCACGAGGAGTCGGTCACGGTACGCAAAGCTTTCGTACTGCGAGCGCGTGAAGAGCGTCCACAGCAGCGTGATGGGACCGCGTGATGAATGTGTGATGTTCTTACGAGCGGCCAACGCATGCCCGCGAGCACGAAATACAGCCTGTGCCTGCCACAGACACCCGAGAAAGAGCGGGATGTGTGTGCTGTGAGCATCAGGCATGGCATCGACAAAGCGGCGCACGAGCTGCGCCGACTTGGACGGCGCACCACGCATCGGGCGATCCATCTCGATGGAGAGCTCAGCGCCCTGACCTGTGACACGAATGTCATGCAGGCTCGACATACCGGCGAACAACAAATCGGTGCGCCGATTCGATGGGGCACTAATATGCGCCGAGCGCATCTGGTCTGCGAGGCGGTCTGGTTCATGCAAGCCAAGTAGGATGTGTGTGGGGATCGACGAGTGGCGCTGGATGAGCACGAGCACGTCGGTGAAAACGAGAAGTGCATAGGATGACCGAGGCTTGCGGCCAAGGACCGTGCCGAGTGTCTGCATCGCACGCGACTGGACCGTGTCTGCCGTGACCTCGTCGACATCAATACAGCCAAGAAGCTCCCGCGGCGCACTGACTAGCTCAGGCGGGAATCGGTTAATAGTACGTTGGCAGCTCCAAAGCACTGCTACAAGTCGTTCTCCGTCCGTGACTCGTCGAGACGCAATGATGGTGGCGGCCGCCGACGCGTCCTGCAACCGCTCGATCTGCGGCGACGTCGGCGGAAGATGCTTGATCAAGTTACCGATCAGCAGCTGGTATCGCGGAATACGCTGCATCGGCTCGACCATCAGCTCCCTCAGACCGGCATTGCCGAGCTCCGACATGGAATGCTGCGTTCGCAAAATAAACTCACGGAGCGGGCGGTGCTTGAGCATCTGGTTGTACGTGCGCTGTGCACGCTCAAATCCAGCGAGGTACGTGTCATAGCATCCAAACGTGTAGATATTGCGGGCTAGGATCGAGCCGACAGTTGAGGCAAGTTGAGCGGGGCCCTGGTCGTACTCGACCTCCAGCTCGCACAGCAGCACCTTGTTCGCCGCGAGAATCTCACCAATGTTACCAAAAATGCACTCTGCTTCTGCAAGGGGAATAATCTCAGTGTCTTTGTCCTTCGCCAGCTGCAGAAGCGGCACAGCATAGCGGCTGTGCAGCGCGTCGAGCCGCGCCACATAGTTGCGCTCCGTCGTGACGAGCTCAGCTAGAGCATACTCCAGGGCACGCGTCACACGCACCTCTCCATTCGAGTGCATGCTTGCTGTATCGCTTAGCACGGGACTGGGGTTGCCAGAAATCGGCACAAAGTCCGTCGAACCTTGGCGCTTGTCATCGTTCGCCGAGTAAATCTGAGTACCCATCTGCTGTAGCAGCACCTCGAGACGCGGCAGCTGACTCTGCGTCAGGTCATTCAGCACCACATCACACAGCTTTGCGACAATTGGTGGCAACACATGGGCACCATCACCCTGGCCTCCCAGGCCCGCCGCATCGGCTGACATTGTGGAGTCAGTGTGAGCTTTAACGCCATACACACACGAAACGCGGTGCGCGTCCGCCCAATGCGTCACGTGTAGCACCACGTGGTCACGACTCTGGCGTTGCAGCAAGGCAGCCACGGCTCTTTGCACTTTGGCATGTCGTCGAACGAGCCTCTCGAGCCGCCGCCGCATCGCACCGTATCCGTGACACTTCCTGCTAAAAAGCCGAAGGAGAAGAGCAAATGGCAAGTATGGGGAGAATCGATGGCAAATAAAGGTGTTGCATGGAACGACTGGGCCGCCAAGAAAGTGAATGGAGCTGTGGAGCGTCTAGGCGGCGAGCGATTTTGGCCTTCGTCGAAGGACTTTGAGCTCGAAGTCGCCAAGTGCGTTCGTATACTGCGTACTTTCACGACCGATGGTATCGCCGTCAAGGAGGACAAGCTTAAGAAGGTCAAGGTTCTGAAGAAGATCCCCCCAGAGGTGCTTCGTAATGCCAAAGGCATCTGCATATACACTTGCATGAAGTCAGGCATTCCACCCTTTGGTGGCATGAATGGCACAGGCCTCCTGCTCGGTCGTCTCCCTGACGGATCTTGGTCCGCACCCTCGGCTATCCTCCCTAACTACTATTCCACTGGCCTTATGTTCGGAATGGATGTCGTGGATATCATCCTTATCATCAATTCAGAAGAATTACTTAAATCGTTCCGCACGCACAAATTTGCCCTAACTGCTGAAACGGTCACATCTTCCGGTCCACTCGGCACGCCCGTCAGTGGTGGTCTCGAATTCAACAAGAAGGTCGCACCCATTTACTCGTACGTAAATTCCCGCGGCTTCTATGCAGGCATTGAAGTCACAGGACAAGTTTTTCTTGACCGTTTTGACGAAAATGAACGCGTATACTACTGGCCTGGCATCAAGGCTGGTGACATTCTCGACGGAAAAGTCAAAGTACCTGAATGCGCTAAGCCTCTTCATCGTGCTCTTTACGACGCCGAGATCGGTATGGCTCAGGCTGGTGAGCTCGAGCGAACACAGCTGCTCAAGAATATACCTTCCATCAGCGCAGAAAACATGGACGAAGTGCTCAACTCACTCCAGGAGGGCGAGCATATTCTCATCCCGCCAACCCCTGAGCAGCTCGATGCTATGGAGCATGCAGGCTACAAGGACGAGTATGATGAAGCCTTAGAAGAAGAAGAACGCGAGGAGATCCGAAACCTACCACCACCACCCAGTCATCCCCTCGCTAGAAAAGGTCAGCGGAATTCAGCAGAGGGCTCTGACGATATCTCCCCTACCAAGCCCCCTAAGAGCGCTGCAAGGCGATCTATCCAAAAAGTCGAAACGGTTACATCAGCACCAGAGGAACCAACCGAATCGCACGCAAAGGCCAAGAGCGATCCAGTGGAGGAACCAGCTAAGGTTGAACCCTCGGACGGAAATAATTCCGACATCGAAAATAAAAATTTGTAAAGAGAAAATAGCCGACAATTACAATACCAAAAATGTTTGTTTTCAAAGCATTGATAGTTATAAAATTAAATTACTAATAATAAATTCAAGATAAAAACAAGTTTGTAAAAATTCAAAAATTTAATATTGGAATTATACCTTTAACTATAATATGTTTAAATAGATATAAATATAGATATAGATATTATAGTTAGTTTAAAATTTTTAATTACATATATTTTAATGTGAGAATTTCTTTTTGGGGAAATTTGTTTTTGTATTATTTGAAATAACTACGTAAGGTGGTTTAAAATATTTAAATTTATATTAGAAGTCTTTTCTGAATATATACAAATTTTTAGGGATGACTAAGGCCCGCGCATGTGTCTACGGCGCTGGCGCATGTGCTTAGATTGTAGCTCTGACAGCACCGGGGTACCATTGCTGCTGATTCTGACGCCAACATGTCGTCGGCACATGAGGGGGGTGGTCAACCATCTACCAGTATGCGTCGAGCTGTGCCACATGTGGCAGAGCAGCATTCTGATAATAAAGCAATGCCGCGAAAAGCGACTCAGGCAAATCACATGGAATCGTCAGTGACACGTCTCCTCGTGGCCACAAAACTCTTGCTGGAGTCCCTTACGCAGTGGGCTCAGCGTAAGGAATCCGAAACGAATGTGTCGCGTGTCTACGTGCGCCTCGGCAATGACTTTAATGCGTCCATCACAGCGTTTATGGGTGCTGGTATCGATATGACTGACTTGTACTCTGTCCCTGCTGATCTGCGCGTGTGTCTCGAGTCGTGTCTGTCAGAAGAGGCCTCAACTGCGACACTCGAACGACACCTTCCTCGTATTCGCGACATTATTGTGCGGCTTCTTCAGGGTCTCAAGACCAAGCAGGCCTACTATAAGCAGCTTCAGATGGAATCGAACCCTTCGTCAGGCTCTGGTGTTCCTGGTCACAGCGTGCCAGCCTCGAGGGCTGAGGGCCCAAGTGGACCTCGTGCTCCTGGCTCAGCATATCCTTTGCCGACGCCTGTGTCTGCCCCACCGCAGATGGACTCGACGACTCTTCCTGAAGAGTCAAGCCAAGTAAGGAGCCAGACCCCGCATCAGACCCCACATCCATTACCTGCGCGCTCACCAAGGCAGGTCCCACCAACACCCCAAGAACGACCTGCATCAAGAACGTCACCTGCCTTGTCGACACGATCCGCCTCCCTGCCTCAGCCTCCGCCCGTCGCAGCAGCCGATGACTCGACACCGCCGACACCTGCGTCGACGGCTGAGCAGGCGCAGCGCGAAGATATCAATGTACGCCTACGTAACAGCGATACTCTCGAGCGGCGAGCGAGCAAGCGTTTCAGTGCGTACACATTCAACAAGATTGGCGCTGGACTCATGTCATCGGTGGGCTCCACGCCCACATCGCTGCATTCATATACGGAGCGCCGTACGCCGCAGAGTGCAGGGCTCCGTAGTGTCAAGCAAGTGGCGGCAGCCGACCTTGAGGTGCCCTCACCAACGAAGCAAAATCATGCTTCCCATACACTATTGACGTCTTTGCCCGAAGCGGATACAGGTGAGAGCAAAGCCGAGGTGTCGAGTGCGTACAGCCATGACGAGCCTTTTATGGTGTACTTGCAGGTGAATCGACAGACTCGCAAGGTGACACTGCCCGTGGACCATGCACAGCCCGACCGTGGCCTGAATCTTGCTATGCTACGTATGCTTTTTGTTGACCAGTTTTCGTATTCGAGCGGCAAGTCAGACTTTCCAGACATTTATATCAAGGACCCGTCGAATGGCGTAGCATACCAGCTGGAAGACATGAGCGATATTCAGCCCAAGTCCGTACTCATGCTTAATGTCGAACCCCTCGACCAGATCAAAGAGCATGTGGACTTTTCTATCAGTGCACTCTCACGCGAGCTGCATGAGCTCAAGGCTATGATCCGCGACAATGCAGCACGCGAAGCAACACGCCCTGCACCTGTGGCACCGGTAGAGACGACGCCCATCGCTGATGCCGAATTCCAAAAAGCTGGTGACCGCATGTCAACGCAGCTTGGCGCACCGACCGTACCGCAGGACAAGGGCAACGATTATGCTACGGATCTCAAGACGCACTATGAAGCACTGCAGAAGCTGCGTCATGACTTTGCCATCTTGCGCCAGGTGCAAGACGAGGGCGAGCATGACATGCGGCAGTTGATGGCAAATCTGCGTGAGAAAGCCAAGGAGATGAGCCGCGTCGTATCACTAGGGCCCTCGGCGGGACGCAACTTGATCGAGTCGGGCAAGACACATCTAGACGCCCAGTCGCAGCAGGTCCTTACGAATGTGGAGGATTTGCAGGACCTCATTGAGGACCTCAAGTTGGACGTGAGCCATCGCGGCGTCAAACCCAAAGCGGCGGAGCTGAAGCGCGCGACGATCGATATAGCGACGGCAACGCAGCGCCTCACGGAGCTCGAGCAGTACATCCAGTCGGTGCGCCCGCACTGGAAAAAGACATGGGAGAATGAGCTGCAGTTTATCGTCGACGAGCAAGAGTTCCTCAACTATCAAGAGGGGCTCCTGGCCGATTTGAAGCAGGACCTCACGGCCGTGCAGGATGTGTTTGGCAACATTCAGCAGATCGTGAAGCTGCGTGACGTGGGCCAGGCGCGCGGTGATGACCCTGGCCGTGGGCCGCGGTACGTGCCACCGCCGCCTGACGGAGAGCATGAGGGTCTGCCGACCGTCATGGTCGAGGTGCGTGGCCAGTCTATTGACCACGAGCGCCGTCTCCGGGCCTTGCAGGCCGCCGAGCGGTCGCGGGAGAAGGCGAAGGCCGGACGCACAGACGAGTTTGCCGATGAGCTGCAAGGGTTCGTCGACAACCGCACACTTCGACGCACCGGTGGCCACTTGGAAGCGGAGCGCGTGCGCCAAAAACGCGATCAATCGACGCTGCGAGCCATGTTTGAGCAGGCGCCATAGTCCTACGATAGAGGTATGTGCGTCCAGAAGGTATGTGGTCGGTACGCCGCGCTCTGCCATTGTATTTGCAAGACAAGCACAGACGTTGAGGGATGTACACGGACACTGAGGTAGGCATGATTGCGGTGCGTCTTCGTGCCATGCTGAAATGCGTCCCAGTCGCTACCAGGGGCGCCGCTGTCCTCGTCCATGTCCAATACGTCGACATGAGCTGGTACCTGGATATGCTGGGCGGATACGTCGCCAGCGACGCACCGCAGAGTCACATCCATTGCGTCCATTAAGGGGTTAGTTAGAACCAGTGTCCATAGACCGTGTGCGCCGCGGAACACGACGCACTGTGGTAGGAAATGGCTGGCTAGCAACTTGATCTTGAAAGCGCTCGAACGCGGCTCCGGACGCACCAAAATGTGCCGACACGTCGCACACCGCTTGCTGTACTTGCACAGGAGCGCCACGCGCCGCGGACGCAGAGCCGACACGGCGTAAGACTGCTCGCATGGCTGCATGGTCCATCTCTGGGCAAGCGTCGACACACGCGCCATATCGTGCCGCACAAGTCCCGAGCTTCGCTCTACACGCGCAATATGCTTCGCTAGCGAGCGCGACATGGGGGGCGGCGGTGGCGGTCGTCGCTCGAGCATGTGCTCGACGAGGTGCTCCCATGTCTCAGTAGGCCATGCACTGCGCTCCATCGCATCGAGCACGGAGCCCAGCTCGTTGGGTTTCTCGGCGACCAATCCGAGCCGCTTCGAGTCCCAGCGGCAGCACGCACAGCTTAGGTAGAAGGGCTCAACACCCATACTCGCTTCAGGCGCCGTGAGCGGCAGGTCACGTCGCGGCGGATCTGAGCCTACGATCGAGAGAACGTGCATGCACACGGGACACTCGAAGCAGGTGCGTGAACACCGCGCCTTTTGAGCACGTACACTGGTGTTGGGCACCTCGAAGAGGCAGTGTGGGCAGTAGGTGCAGCTCACCTCCCATGCAATACAGTCGTTGCACCGTAGTGAACAGCACTCTTCGCAGTAGTACAACTCCGTCAGTGCCTCGGTCGGCGCATGCTGATACCCGTACAGAGCCACAGCACAGGGACACGCCGCTGTCCCTACGGACATGGATGACGCGTACAATTTTGGCCCTTTCCTCCACAACTCCACGAGCGCTCTCATGGACGATAGCAGTACGGCGGCCGTGTCGTCGATCCTGCAGCGCGACTTTTCGCGCATGCCGCTCAAGTTGGATCACAGCAGTCGGCCGTTATGGATCTCGCCAGATGATGGGCACATCATTCTCGAGGGATTCAATGCACTAGCCGAGCAGGCGCAAGACTTTTTGATTGCGATTGCTGAGCCGGTGAGTCGTCCCACGCATGTGCACGAGTACAAGCTTACACCGTACTCGCTGTACGCCGCTGTATCTGTAGGTCTCGAACCTGAAGACATTATCGAGGTGCTGAATCGTCTGTCAAAGGTGCCTGTCCCGAAGCCTGTCTTTGACTTTATCCGCGAGTATACTATGAGCTTCGGCAAAATCAAACTGGTGCTCAAACAGAATCGCTACTTTGTCGAAAGCTCTCATCCCGAGATTCTGCAGCTACTGCTGCGCGACCCTATCATCGGTGACTCGCGTATTCGGCCCACCGAGTCTGCTGATCGCGATGAGCATAGGCAGGCTCAAGGCACTGAACAGCCGCCTAAGGACGGCGAGCAGGACTTGTTCAGCGCTGTGATTGGCGTATACGATGCCGATGAACTTGATGAAGACGATGCCGTGCACAGCTTTGAAATCCGCGAGGAGGAAATCGAGAGAGTCAAGCGACGCTGCAACGATCTCGGCTTCCCGATGCTGGAGGAGTACGATTTTCGAAACGACAAGCTGAATCCAGACCTCGATATCGATCTCAAGCCCATAACGCATATCCGGCCGTACCAGGAAAAGAGCCTTGCCAAAATGTTTGGTAACAGCCGCGCTCGCAGTGGCATTATTGTGCTTCCCTGCGGCGCTGGCAAAACGCTCGTGGGTATTACGGCCGCATGCACGATCAAGAAGAGCTGTCTTGTCCTGTGCACGAGTAGTGTGAGTGTCATGCAATGGCGCCAACAATTTCTGCAATGGAGCAATGTCCAAGATTCCCAGGTCAGCGTATTTACGGCCGATGAGAAACAGAAGTTCTCGGGCGCCGCTGGCATTGTCGTGTCGACCTACTCCATGGTCGCCAACACCGGCAAACGGTCGCACACTTCCCAGAAAATGATGAACTTCCTCGAGAGCCGCGAATGGGGTTTTATTCTGCTGGACGAAGTGCATGTCGTGCCAGCATCCATGTTCCGTCGCGTCCTGACGAAGATCAAGGCGCATGCCAAGCTTGGACTGACAGCGACGCTCGTGCGTGAAGACGAGAAGATCGACGAACTCAACTTCCTTGTCGGACCAAAACTGTATGAAGCTAACTGGATGGACCTCGCTGCCAAAGGACACATTGCCACCGTGCAGTGTGCGGAGGTTTGGTGCCCGATGACTGCCGAATTCTATCGCGAGTACCTCCGTGAACGCAGCCGCAAGAAGATGCTACTGTACTGCATGAATCCGACCAAGTTCCAGGCGGCACAGTACCTCATCCACTACCACGAAAGTCGCGGTGACAAGATCATTGTGTTTTCTGACAATGTATATGCCTTGGAGGCGTATGCTATCAAGCTCGGCAAGCCCTACATTCACGGAGGCACACCACAAATCGAGCGTATGCGTATCCTACAAAATTTCCAGCATAATCCCATTGTGAATACCATTTTCCTGTCCAAGGTCGGTGATACCTCGATTGACCTGCCTGAAGCAACGTGCCTCATCCAGATATCATCACATTTTGGCTCGCGCCGTCAAGAGGCACAGCGCCTCGGACGTATTTTGCGTGCTAAGCGTCGCAACGACGAGGGCTTTAACGCGTTCTTCTACAGTCTCGTCAGCCGCGACACGGCCGAGATGTATTACTCTACGAAGCGGCAGCAGTTCCTAATTGATCAGGGCTACGCGTTCCGCGTCATTATGAACCTTGTCGGCCAGGAAAATATGCCCGATCTCGTGTATGCGACCAAGTCGGAGCAGATTGAGCTGCTTCAGAGCGTTCTCATTGCCAGCGAAAGTGCCGCCGACCTGAGCACCGATACCAAGCTGGCTTCAGACGACGTTAAAGCTGCCACCTCCACTTCTGCGGCTCCCAGTGCCAAGCGCATGATGAGCAGCCTGAATGCTCTCGGCGGTGCCCAGCACATGTCGTACGTCGAGCGCAACCGCTCGATGAACAAGACCCTCACGCACGACCAGCCACGCCACAAGGCATTCCAGAAACGCGCGGCCAATGCCAAGAAAAAGGTATAGACTACGTAGGAGCCTGCCATGCGTAAACCACGTGATCTGGGCCCCAAGGCCAGACTTTTTTTGGCCCTATAAACTTGTGCATCGCTTCCTCGTTCTTGGGATCGCGTTTTTGTAATAGATTCGCGTCAGGTACCAAGATCATTGCTACGCGTCGTGTCTGATGCGTACGTAACATGATGGACTCATCGATCCCCTCTTCGATTCTGGAGGGAGTTCCGGTTCCTGTGGATACGTCGCATCTTGCGTCGCAAGTCGTGTCTGTGGCGGCCGCCACAGCGCCCCCCGTCCATGCCATTTCCATCCAGGTGGGCGATTTGTTCCCTGATATGAAGGCGTTTCGCGCGCGTCTTGGACTTTTTGGTATCACCAACAAGTGCCCATACCGTGCGCGACGTAGCGACAACAGCCGCTTCGTTGGCGTCTGCCCCACCGTCATGAACGAGCTCAAGCAGAACAAAGAAGGCAACCGGAGCAACCACACCGAGTCCAAAGAACCGTGTCCATTTCATGTCATCGCACGAAGGCGGAAGGAAGGTGGCGTCTTCGTGACGCGTGCGATTCTCATGCACTCGCCTGACTGTGCGGCACCTATTACTTTCTCGACATCCGCGACGTCTGCCTACATGTCGCAACTCATGGAGGACAGCGCGTCCTTCATTGCTCCGCGCGAAATTGGCAAGTTCGTGCACGAAGCGACGGGCACGAAACTTTCGTACTCGACGTTGTGGCGTACGTCGCACCAACTGCAGACGAAAGAGCGTGAGCGACAGGATGCGTCGTTCAAACTGATTGTGCCGTTCCTGAATGCGTTTTGTGAGGCGAATCCAAACACCGCTGCTGTTGTAGAGCAGCATTCCAACGGGCGCTTTTACCGCCTGTTCCTATGCCCAGGCCCCACGGGTAGTGCGCTGGACGACTGCCCGTCCGGCGTGCATGTTGAGTCCATGTGCATTCGCTCGTGCTACGAGGGCTATGTCTTGCTTGCCTATGCCAAAGACGGGCTCGGAGCTTTGCTTCCCATCGCCATGGCGATCACGCCCCAAGCTGACGAAGATAACTGGCGCTTCTTCTTCCACCAACTCCTGGCAGCTCTGCCAGTCGTTAGTTATCCCAGCACCACCATCTCCTACGACAAAGACATGTCGATCCATGCGGCGCAGATTAGTGTGCTGCCCGCCTCACGGAGTACCACGGATGCTTCTTACGTGGATTGGTCATCGTCCGGCGCACTGAGCGAGTTCCACGCTCAAATGACGCATTTGTGTGCCGGCAGCTACTACTCTATTATGGTGGGATGGATAACACACGTCGCCGTCCTCATGTACGCTCGATATGTCGAGCTCGATGCTGAGCACAGTGTGTTCCCCGGCGGCCTCCTCAGTGGGAGCGCCGTGGCCCTTGGATGGGATGTGGCGTCGTTTGGTCCATCTGACTACCTCGTCGTGAATGCGCGTGAGAAGCAGCAAGTGAACCTGGCTATTCGCTCTTGCAGCTGTGGCCATTGGCTTGATCAAGCGTTCCCGTGCGTCCACGCCATACGGTGCTTGCCTTTGGAGCGTCTCGTCAATCCCGCGCAGTTTGTCCACCCATCGTACTTCACCGAAAGCTTGCGCCGCTGCTATTCCCGCCGCTTGATGCTCATCAATACTAATTCTATCAAGCCTCAGGGATCATCAGCAACCCCCGGCAATGCAGCGTACTTGAACGAACAAGGCCCTGAGGGCGGGGCTGGCGTCGCGCTCTCTGCCGAACTGCCTCTTCTTCCACCCACCTCCTTTGAGCCAGTCAAGCGCGGCCGCGGGCGGCCGCGCGTCGTTCGCACAAGTTCGGGCCGTGCATCGGGTGTTGGGTCAGGGTACCAGTGTGGCCACTGCCACGGCAAGGGACATAATTCACGTACGTGTCCGATGAACCCAAAAGACGCCGCCAGATCGACGGCCGCTGTGCCCGGTACCACAGCGGATCTGTCGCCACCGGCACCATCGCCAGTCACATTGGGCGCTGCTGCCCCATCACCCAACGTATTTGTTGACTCAACCGTCCCCTTTACCCTTGACTCGTCGCTCTCGACATCCACGACGACGGTATGAAGGCTATGTATTCTATTCCTCCTTTTTGTCATTCGCGGTTCGCTCCGCTCCAAGGTGCTTGGCGATCATCTCCTGTCGATGCTTGTTCTCGGAAATGCGGTCCAGCCGCGTCGCATACCATTCGCCCACTTGCATCAAAAGCACACCGGCCAGGAGGGCTGTGATAATCACATTCGTAGCCCCTATCACTTGCACCACCGACACGCGCTCTCGCGACGTTAGCGGGTAGAACTCGTAGTTCTCAAGCTTGCGCTTGTCATCCGCATCGTACACAGCGCGGTTCACGATATTGCGCTCCGTCGGCCGCGCAAGTACCCGCATGTTGGGGATCTCGATCGAAACGTACATGAGCAGACTGCTAAAGTAGAGCAGCAGGCTGATCGAGCCAAAGTACTTGTCTTCTTCGCCCCATCGGATAATCTTGGCAACGATGCCAATCATCCCAATGGCAAATACGCTGTGGATGAGCACCTTGACACTCAGGGGCGCATGGTACACGGATAGGTAAAAGCTTGCCGACTTTTCCACGTCCTCAGCCGTGAATCCGTTCTGGAATAGCAGCGGATAGTCATACGTCGATGTAATATATAGAATGCCTATGTTATAAGCAAGCCATGCAACACCAACGTACCGTATACAAACAACACACTTCCAATCACAAAGCCCGTTCGAAATCCCATCGTGAGCTTGGTCGTACGCCTCCGCCGATCGCTGCAGGTGGAGAGAGGCCCTTGGCTTCCACGTGCTTGCACCCACCCGACATTATGTCAGCGCTTGGGCCGTGCTTATGTGTTCCCGCACAGACGTTGGAGTGCCACGTAGGAACGCCACGGGTCCTTCTCCCCACCATGTCGTACCACAAGTCGATTACCCTGAGCGACGGCAACCAAATCCCCCAAATCGGTCTCGGAACCTGGCTCTCAAAGCCTGAGGAGGTTACTAACGCTGTCGAGACGGCTGTTAAGTGCGGCTACCGCCATCTAGACCTCGCTGTCATCTACCAGAACCACGAGGCCATCGCCAAGGCGCTCAAGAATCTTATCCCGAACGTGGTCAAGCGCGAGGACCTCTTTATTACCGACAAGCTGTGGAACAATGCCCACAAGCCTGAACGTGTTGAAAAGGCGCTCGACAAGACGCTGCAGGAGCTGGGTCTCGACTACCTTGACCTGTACCTGATCCACTGGCCTGTGTCCGTGGATTCGGACATGGACACGCTCTTGCCCGTCGAGAATGGCAAGGTCAAGCTCGACCTTGAGACTTCTCTCGTCGACACGTGGAAGGCCATGGTCGAGCTCAAGAAGACGGGCAAGGTCAAGTCGATTGGTGTGTCCAACTTTAGCACCGCCCACGTCGATGCCATCACCAAAGCCACAGGCGTGCCGCCTGCCGTGAACCAGATTGAGGCCCACCCACTTCTTCCTCAGGACGACCTCGTGGCGCACCACAAGCAGCACAACATCCACATCACGGCGTACTCGCCCCTTGGTAACAACCTGCGTGGCGAGAAGAAGCTCACCGAGTCTCCACAGGTGGTAGAAGTGGCTCAGAAGAACAACGTGGACCCCGCACAGGTACTCATCGCCTGGGGTGTGCACCGCGGCTACTCTGTTATCCCGAAGAGTGTGACTGACTCCCGCATCAAGAAGAACTTTGAGCAAATCACGCTCTCGGACGAGGACTATCAAAAGGTGACAGAGATCGGCAAGGACAGGCACGTCCGCTTTAACGTCGGCTTCCTGTACACGCCTCAGTGGGACATTAACGTATTTAACGAGGAGGCTGAAAAACAGGCGACGCACTCGATCAAGATCGAGTAGGTAGACGTCGTAGTCATGTCTTTTTCTTTTCTATGTACAGGACTGGAGCCATGCGGCGGCGTCCCATTCGGGGAATACGAGCCCAAGCTCCTTCATTGCAGAAGCGGTCGAGTCTGTTGTGAGTGTGGAAACACGTACCAGAGCCGTGGAAGCCATTGCGCGTATCGCCCAGACCCAGCTGAGCACGAAGACATTCAGGTTGTTCCCATGCCGTCCGATATGCCTTCGTTGGCCCTATAAGCTGCCGCCAATCTCGAATGGCATGAGGGCCTGCCAGTGCGAGTCCTAGCGCGCGCCCGGATGTCATGCCGAGGATCAGTCGCTCATAGTAAAATTTGCCTTGGTGCTCGGCATAAAAGGCAGCTGCCGCGTCAGGCGTCCAGTGGAACGACGTGGATCGGGCAATCTAGTGTTAGATCAGATACACCTACAGCCAGCGACGGATGCGCCTGTATCCTGCGCACCGCATGTAAAATATGCGGCGGGAATGCACACACCGTCGGCTTGATGAGCGCCAACGTCAGCTCCATGGCAAGCTGATGGTGGAACAAATCTGCGCGGCATGACTAAGCTATTTTTCCGGGCGACGTCCGTGCTCATGCGCTCAACGAAAAGTGTGGGGCAAGCGTTTCGCTGCCGACTATGCATAGCAGATCATACGTAACATTGAAAACTAGTCATACAAAAATGTCGCGTGTGGTACGCTCATTGAAAATCATAATTGAAAGCAATTTCGTCCGAGAATCATGAAAAACGTAACGTGTAACCAGACACAATTGTCTCTCAGTCCCTTCGTCGTGATCCGGCGGTGGTATGCATCGCCATCTTATGCCAAGTCGTTTGATACAAATTCATCTAGACACCACCACAGCTGCGCTCCACAGGCACAAAGCGGTTGCCATGTTGCTTCGATACAATCTTGGACGTGTGTCGCGACTGCGTCACGTAGGCGCAAAGAGCGACAGTGCTAGCGACACCGAAGAACGTAAGAGTGGGACGGATATGTGACATCATCGTGATAATAGGCTGTAAATCAAGATCGTGGCGTGGCGTTCATTCTATATATATACCTTTTTGTACGGATGCCTTCGCCGGGCCTTGCTCCCCAAGATCAGTGGATGGCGTGGTCTGGGGACGGTTCTGCAGCCAACCACGAGCAGCACAATTTCGCTGACAGATGCCATAGGTTCCTTCATGACTAATACGCATCCTGGGACATTTTGTCTCGGCCGAATCACCGGGCTCGCCCACCACGACGTGCTTCGATTGGTGTTGGGCGCTACGGTGTTTTGTTACCGGCAGATTGTCTCGGCGCTCGTGAGCGTGTCTGAAGCCAATGCGCTATGAGCATCCACAATGAAATGGCCAACAGCGCGAGCCCAGCTGCCGCATCGCCGTTGCGGCGTTCGGCGCGACTCAACCGCGATGTAGGCATCGGCAGCGGCTTGCGTAGCCAGCCAGAGGCGATGGACGCGTCCGCATGGTCCTCTTCCCTGTACTCGACGCGTGATCCATCACAGGTGAGTAGCTACTACCTCAGGCCCTATGAAGAAGAGAAGAAAGACGCGTCAATGGACGACTCGCTCACTGGACTCGGCTCACTGCTTCGTGGAGCGCAGCGCCCGACCCATACGCCGAGATCATATGTCCGTGATCGCTCCGCTTTTCCAGACTACTCAGAAGAGGACAAGTTTATGGAGCGCGTCGAGTCCGAGTGGCGGAAACGCTCGGGTCATGAAGACGATCCACCCTCAGGCACGCCTGAGCTCGAGCAGGCCGACGATCCTGTTTTCGAGACGCAGCCAACGACGCCTCAGGTCCCTGGCCTGTTTCGCTCTGTCCTCCATTCGGCCAAACGTGCTGCTTCTCCAGCGTCTCCCGCCAGACGGCCAATCGTATGGCCCACCCTCCTATGGTGCGCGATCGCTGTGCTGATCGCCTACGTATGGTATGCGCATTTCCCCACCTTCTTGTCCGCATCAGATCCGCTTGTCACGTCGCGCCCGTGGACATCACCGGCCAGTGGCTCGAGCCAGGAGCTGCGTGAGCGTATCGTGACGCTGGAAGGAGCTCTTAATAAGGTCTGGCGCTCGGTGGGTGACTTGAGCCAGGAGCTGCGTACATCGCAAGACAAGGTCTTGCAGCGTCTATCGACGCTTGAACAAAAAAGCGTGCTGCGCTCGAGCTTCGATGCGCTCGAGCGCGATGTACGTGCGCTCAAGAAACAGCATGCTGAGAGTGTTTCGCACTGGCAGGCCGAAAAGGCACGCATCGAAGCGCTGCTGTCCCAAAGCAAAGATACCAATAGCGCGGCCTTCCGCGCCCGCCTCGCTGACCTTGACACGCGCCTGTCACGCGCTGAGGTGCAGGCGCGCGAGGCGTCGGAGGCAGCGAAGCAAGCGAAACAGGCTTGGGAGCCGCTGCGCGGCTTTCTTCCGGAGCGCATGCCTGTGCGGTACGACGCACGTACTCAACAGGTGCGCATTGACCCTGCGTTCTGGCACGAGTTCCGCAAAGTCGTACCAGCGCAGCACCAGGGCACCGCGCCCATGTCGTGGGAGGCATTTCTTGCCGAGCACCGGCACGAGCTTGACGCGTGGATCGCCGACCTGCTTCACCATTCACGCGATGACAACGCCGTGATGCTCGACCGTTCGACGTTTTTCAAGCTAATGGAGGCGGAAATCACACGTGCCAAGACGGAGCTGTCGACGCAGTTCAACGAGCATGTACACGGCCTCGAGTCGGACGTGCTGGCCAAGGTGCAGTACCGCCTGGAGCAGCAACAGAAGCAGGAGGGCGCATCGTCGAGTGCCGTGCATGTCGAAGACGTGCGAGCCATGATCGACGCGGCGCTCGCCGTGTACACGGCCGACCAAATCGGGCGCGCTGACTTCGCCCAGTACTCGGCAGGTGCGCGTGTGATCCCGAGCCTCACGAGCCCGACGCATGAGGTGCGTGTCCAGGGTGCGAACGTGCACAGCCTCTCGTCTATGCTCGCGCATATGCTGCCTCTGCCGGTCTTGTGGCGTCACCGCAGTGCCTCGGACTCGTACACGGTCCGCGGCCGCATGCCTGTGGTGGCCCTGCACCACGACACCTCGCCTGGCATGTGCTGGCCGTTCTCCGGCTCGCACGGCCAGCTCGGCATCCAACTGGTGCGCCGCGTCCGCGTCGAAGCCGTCACATTGGATCACGTGCCTTCGAACCTCTCGCTCGATGGCCAGGGATCGGCGCCGCGCGACGTCGAAGTGTGGGGCCTGCTGGAGTCGCCGCACGACCGCGTGCAGACCGTGCCTGATGACCCGACGCCTGTGCCGCCGTCGCCGTTGCACGTGTTTCTCGGCTCGTTCACGTACGATGCCCAGCCAGGTGCGCCCCCGATCCAGACCTTCCCTGTGCGCGACGTCGGCGTCGCCTTCCGTGTTGTCCAGCTCAGTGTGCTGAGCAACCACGGGCTGCGCGACTTTACGTGCCTGTACCGCGTGCGCGTGCACGGCGACCCTGTGTCTCTATAGTACATGACTACGAATACCCCTCGAGATCCAGTGCTTCGAGACTCTCGCTCATGGGCTCGTATGCAAATTCGTCCTCGTCGTCCTCGTCGTCCACGACGTCTTCGACGACAGGCTCGCTTTCGTCGCTCTCGTCCAGCTGGACAGGCGGGCCGAGCAGCGGAATGTCGTCGTCGACCACGTCGCCGGCCCGCTGCGGCGCGTCTCGCGCCATGACCAGCGGCGTGCGGTCGTCGAAGGGCGACGTAGACGGCATGTCCAGCGCCATGCCCCGCGTCACATCACTCAACGGCGGGATATCACCGTCCACGTGCTGCGGCCTGGCACGCGGCGTGCGCAGGTCCTGGTCGTCGACAGACGTGTACGCCCACGTCTCGTCGAGCGAGCGCACCGGCTTGGCATGCGTCACATCGGAGAACCGCCGCGTCACGGTCCGCTTGTCCGGCGAGCCAGGCATGTCGGGGATCTCTGAACTATCCGAGATCGACAGCGAGCTCGGCGTGCGTGAGCGCGTGTGGTCAAATACGCTCCATACCGCACCGAAGCGCGCCTGTTGCGACGCAATATAGCTCTCGCTGCGCTCAAAGTATATCTGGAGCGTGGGGTGCTGCACGGACACGGGGCGTGCGTCCCATGTGTCGTGCGGCGCAAGGGGCGGCACACTCGAGCGCGGCCACAGCCAGCATGGGATGCGGTCGCGCTGGGGCAGCAGCACGCCATTCGGCTGCCCGAACCGCTCCACGAAATGCGCGAGGTGCTTGGGTGCGGTGTCCTGCATACCCGCTGACTTCGCCGCCCACGCGTGGACGCCGCGCGTCAGTTCAGCGAGGATCACGGCCTCGGACCAGCCTTGTATCTTGCGCAGGCACGCGACCAGCGTCGACGTGACGTCGACGCCATCCAGGCAGTGTATGTACAGCGGCAAGTTTTCCGAGTTGAGGACCTCCATGAGCGCTCGCGCGGCGCCTTCGCGTGTGAGACCGCCCGTATCTTCCTTCGGCTTTTCCGTGCGCACATGCAGGACCTGGATACCAGCTCCGCCATTCTGTGCACGGGCCCACTCAGCCAACACAGGGTCATCCGTAATGGGCTTCGGCGTGAGCGATACGATCGTGCGCAGATGCAGCGTCTCGAGGAAGCGCAGATTCCGATGCTTGGGGTAGGCACCGCGGTACACGCATTCCGAGAACGACGTAATGCGCGAAGACGTCGATGGACTCGCACTCGACTCAGCGTCCCATTCCGACATCGGCAATGGGAACGCCACCGTGCCGAACCGCATCGGCGGACATAGCAGCGTTGGTGGCATCTCCCAGGCCAGCGCCGCCACGATGCACCGACCACGCCCCTTTGATCACGTGACACCAACAGACGGCGCTGGCGCCGCGCGTCCCTCGGTTCGTGGTGGCTGATGACGTCGGCGTACGAGCGCGGCACGCAGGCGCCGATGGATATCACGGAGCTTGGGCCGCGCAAGCCCTCTGTGTTTGATGTGCCTGACCTCAGCATGGCGTCTCCCGATGCGTCGCTCATGGACATTGATCCGGACGTGCCGACGGTGCCGCCGCCGGCCATGGCGACCCTGCCGCTTGTGCCGCCGCAGATCGAGGCACCGCGCCCAAGCGAGGCGCCGCCGCCGCTTGATGTCGCGCCGGTGCCGCGCAGCAAGCCCGCGCCACGAGACCCCGTCACCCGGAGCGAGGCGCCTCGCCCAGCGCTCTCCCTTGGGTCCCTGCCGCGCCCGGAAACGCTGCTCACGTATGCGCAGGTCGTCTTTAATCTGAGTATCCTCGTCGTGTTCCTCTACCTCCTGCTGAATATCGTCTTGACGATCCAGCACGACGTCTCGCAGAAAGTGCGCGAATACGAACTCGACTACCTCGGCGAGATTTCGTCGTGCGAAGCGCGGTACACGTCGAACCGATGCGGCTCAGACATGCAAGCGCCAGCGCTGTCGGAAGCCTGTGAAGCATGGCGCCGGTGTGCGTCGCGCGACCCGACGGTCGTGGGCCGCGCGCGCGTCACGGCTGAGACGTTCGCCGAGATCCTAAATGGGTTCGTGGATGTGGTGAGCTGGAAGACTATGCTGTTTTCGCTGCTGACGCTATCGATCGTCGTGGGCGCGACCAACTCGACGCTGTCGTTTTTCCGCGTCCAGACGGCAGCGCGGCACGACACCATGCCGCCGCCACCGCCACCGCCGCACCATGCGTACATGCGCCGGCGTATACCCTACATGGTGGCAGAGGACGACGACCACTAGTCTCGCGGGGTATCTTGCCTCGTGCGGCGTGCCATATATTGTGCGAGTCTCGCTCGTCGCGCGGCCTTCGCTACACGCAGCTGCTCGGGCGTGAACACCATCTGCGCACGCTCGCGCTCGCGCTGAAACTGCGCCTGTAGCTCGCGCTCGTACGGCTTGTACGTGTCGTACCAGGCATCGTCGTCTCCCAGCAGGAACTTGATCTCCTGGAGCTCGTCCCACCGCTGCAGACGCCGCTGCCGCGCTCGGCGCCGCGCGCGGATCATCATGGTCATGCGCAGCGGCTGCGTCGGCTTGTACCGCAGCATCGGCTTGTTGTACAGCGATGGCGGCAGCAGCGCGCCTGACAGGTGGATGCGCGGCATCGGACGGGGCGCCATGGCCGGCATGGCGCGCTTTCGACGCGGCCGGCGCCGAGGCCGTGCGACTCGTCGTCGCGGCCTCGGCGGCAGCAGGGCCTCGAGCGCTGCGAGCGTGCGCAGCGCCGGCGGCGGCGGCGTTCTCGCCGACGTGGCGTACGAGCGCACGTTCGACGGCAACCGCTGCCATCGTCGGTGCAGCGCGCGAATCTCGTCCATGTCCGTCGCCGCCTGCGCCTGGAGAAAGAGCAGACCGGCCTCGCCCACACAGCGGTGCTGCTGCATGGACGGCACGTACGCGGGCCACCCGGGGTCGGCCAGCTCGACGCCCCGCGTGCGATGCAGCGAGCCGCCCGCCTTGGCAAGCACGCCGGCCATGTCGAGCGACTCGCCTGGCGGGATGGGATCGGGCTGCGATGGCGTCACGCACGGATCGTCGACCTCTTTGCGCAGGACATGGTCAATGTCGACGGCCGCAAAGAACGCACACGACTCGGGCAGGTCGTCCATGTTGAGCTTGAACGCAAACATGGCGCGCGTCCACAGATTCGCGATCTGCAGCGCGAGCGCCGCGCGGTACTTGTCGTCGTCGCGCGCCAGGTACCGTACCTCGTCGTGCACACTGAGCATGAAGCGCGCCTCGATCCCGTACGTCGCACACAAATACCCCATCGCGGTGATCAGCAGGTGCAGGTAGTCGACGCCGCTCGACTGCACGACCCAATTGATGCGGCTCGGCATGTAGTCCTGCTGCTCGCCGCGCGCCCGCGGCAGGTACTGGCGCGACAGGGCCGCTGTGATGCCGCAGTCGAGCGCGGGCGTCCGTGGGTGCTCGCTCAGCGCGATCTCCTCGAGCTTGTTGAACACAAAGCTCTCACTGCCGCCGTACCAGAACCGCCGCCCAAAGTACGCGTCGCCGCGCGTCGCCTGCCCCTTCGTCGCCGCATACAGCTGCTTCGCTCGCCGCGCGGCCTCGTCGATCTGCATGCTGGGATTCGCCTTGAGCAGCAGGTGCATCGCATGCCGGATGCCTGCGCCATAAATGCGGCTGTAGTTGAACACCTTCGCCTGGTCGCGCTTCGTGCCGAGGATCGACGCCGTCTTGCTGTGCAGATCGGTGCCCTGCGCCTTGGCGCCCTCGAGCGTCATCCACCCAATCGCCGTCGCGCCGTGGATGCCAAACTGGGCGTCCCCCATCACGCTGCAGATCCACAGCTCCTCACTGTCGACGTCCGCGCCCACGATACTCCAGCCGCTCGGCGCCTTGACCATCGACTTGAGCTCGCTGCCGATGCGGTTGCGCTTCGCATTCGACGCGGTCAGCCACGTCTTTTCAATCGCGCGCCGCGTCACCGTGCCCATCGTAATCACCTGCGGCAGAATCAGGCCGCGCCGCTCGTCGTGCGGCGCAAAGCCCATGCGCGTCTCCGCCTCGCCGTCCCACACGACCCCCTGCCGCTCGATCCGATCGCGCGCACTGATCCAGTAGCTGCACTGCGCGTTCATCTCCAGCGCGCCCCGCGCCGCATCGCCACTCGCCCTGCTCGGATGCAGACTCTGCAGGCGCCCGCTCTCGAGCAGGGGCAGGAAGCCCTTGCTGAACGGGTTGCCGACATTGCTGCCGTCGCCATCGGCGTGCGGCAGCTTGTAAAACACGCCGCGCTGAAGCGCGGCGTCCGCCGCGTGCGAAAAGACGAGCGGCGTCTGGCCCTCGATGCGCTGCGGACTCTCGTAGATCCAGCCGTGCTCGCGACTGCGGTAGATCGGCATGCCGTCCCATGCGATTTTCAGGAGCAGCGGCGCTATCTTGGCGCGGATCGTCACGTCAATCTCCTTCGCGCGCGCGTCATACAGGTCCCAGTACCACTTCGGCCACCACGGCGCCCGCTCGTTCGCGTCCGTGTACGGCACGCGCGTCCAGTCCAGCTGCGCCAGCGCCGGATGCGGCCCAGGCGCCTCGCGCACACGTAACGCGAGCGCCCGCACCGCGGCATCGCCGTCGCCACGCAGCACCGCCGCCAGCACGTCCGCACCCGCCTCACTCGTGATCGTGTGCCGCTGGCGCATCGCCTGCGAGAGCGGCGAGGACGGCAGCGCATGCAGCGCGCCCTCACGCTCGACCGCCCAGCGCCGCTTCGCCGCATCGTAGACCACAGCGTCGCCATCGCACCGCAGCTGCAGGAGCTGCACGACAATGTGGCTGCGGGCGCCGAGCGCTCGCTTGGCATGCGCGATCTTGTCGCGCCACCACAGCGGCACGAGCGACGCCTCCTCATGCACTTTCGGCCGCTTCGGCGACCAGTCGAGCTGCGCGTACCAGGGATCCGTCTCCCACCATCGGTCCGGCGTCTGTGCATCGATCGCCGCGACGCCCGACTCCATCAGCGTCGTCGCGAGGTGCTTGAGCGTCGACACGACCCGCGCATTCATCTGCTCAAACTTCGCCTGCGTCGCGCGGCGGTACGTCTGCCAGCTCGCGTCGACCGGCAGAAACGTACTGCCCAGGCCCAACACACCCGCCAGCGTCGCAGGATGCGGGCAGCTGCGCAGGAACGCGGGCCACACCTTCGCAAAGACGGCACACGTCGTGTGCACGTCCGACGCACAGTACGCCAGGAGCGGCGCCAGCTGCGACGCCACCTCCTCACGACTCGTGCTCTCGACAAACACGTTCCGCACATCCTTGTCGAGATGAATGCCACAGTGCAAGGCCGCCACATCCGCCAGCGAGTTCTGCGACGTGACGTCCTGCCACAGCACCTGGCCATCCTCCTCCTCCGGCGCGTCCGCCGCCGCATCATGCACATGCATCCGCAGCGCAGCGAACGCGTCCTCGTCCAGATCGCCCTCATCGAGCACGGCCTTGATCTGCTCCTGCGTGTCGCGCTCGCGCCGCTGCGTCGTCAGCCACGCATCGAGACGCCGCATCGCACGTCGCCGCGCGTGCTCCGTCCACGCCGCTCGCTGCGGCGACGATATGCCATTCGTCGCGACGTGCAGACTCATCGTGTCGAGCCATCGGATCTGCGTCATGTGCAGACTGTACTCCTCCAGCACCGCCGCGCGATCAAAGCCGGCATGATGGCCGACGAGCAGACGCGGCGGCGCCGACCCATCGCGGGGTCCCATCGGAATCAGGTGTGCGAAGCTCGTGTGCCGCTCACCGCGCTGCACGAGCCACGGACTGATCCACGTGTACCATGCATGCTGCCCCACTGCCGACGCCATCACGGGGTACGAGCTCACCCGCGGCATGGTCTCGACATCGAACACCAGCGCCGCATCCTCTACATCAGGATACGCCACCGGCTCGGGCGGCGCGAGGCCCGCGACGGTCCCCTGGCTCGTCCGCAGAAACGCATACTTGCTCCACCCCGGCTCCATCGAGAGCGCCGCGGGGCGCAGCGGCACACTCGGCTGCAGCGACTCGTCCAGCGCGAGCCAGCTGTCCGCGTCCCAGTACGCGTCGGCATCCGCATCGATGTCAGCTTCAGGCCGCGGCGGCCGCGGCATCGGCGTGCGCGCGAGCGTCTCTGCATACTCCATCCAGGGATGCACGAGCCGTCGTCCCATCGTCCAGAAATGCTCGCCCAGATCCTTGCCGAGCAGCGGCGGTAGCGCAAACGACGTCGGAGAGAGCTTCGACGCCTTCGAGGCATGCAGGCCGTGCTGATGCAGGTGATCTTGACACAAGTCCAGCGCACACGGATCCACCGGTGGGATCTGCGTCGACGCCGGCGGAAACACCTGCCGATGCAACGTACGCTCCAGCAGCTGCACGCCCACCGCATTGCAAGGCGCTTCCTGCGTGTGCATGCGCCGCACCACGCGCCGCAGGGCCGGCGCGGCGCACGACACGCCCCGTTGGCCTCGCATGGCAAGGCACACACACAACGCCCCTCCCAGCGCCTGGCTGAGGTCGCTACATGATGACTAAGCACAGATTACCGTCCAGCGGTCGTGGAAGGCCGCGTGTCGAGCAGGCTGCCTTTTTGGAACGGCACGTCGAAGGCGTCGCTTTGGATGAGCGGGCCATGCGCGTGCTGCTTTCCGACGCTCTTGCTGCGTTGTAGCGCTGCCTGCTTGCGTATGTTTTTCGCACGCCGATCGCTCGCGGCGCGCTGCTCGGCGCGCTCGAGAGAGTGCGCACTCGCAAGTATGTCCGGCCGCTCCTGGCACAGCACGTACGAGCGCGCGCGACACAGACTCTTGATCCAGTCGTGATGCGCCGCCTCGCTCGACTGCGTCGCGAGCAGCACAGTGCGCGGCCTCGTTTGCGTCCGTAGCGCAAAGCCATAGCCTTTCGGCACGCGCTGCCGATCAACCATGTACACGTCCACATCCAGCAGCGTGCACACACACACCTCCGGCCGGCTCGTCTCCGACTTGGCAAGGAACACCGCATGCTCACGCAGCTCGAGCCACCTGCGCGTCCACGTCCGATCGTCCAGCTGGACATGGACATAGCCGCCCAGGACCGACGAGTACGTCGGAATCGCATCCGATCGCAGCAGCTCAGGCCACTCACTCGGCTTGATGAGAAAGTAGCCAGGACTTCCTCGCGCCTGCACCACCTCTTCTAACCGCTCATAGTCGCGCACGGGCCGCTCCATGCCCACATCAGGTATCACGTCGTACATGGCCCACGTATCGTGAGCGCCCGGCAGCGAAGGCAGCGCACCTTGCGCCTGCACAAACTGCATCGCATGCCATGCGAGCGTGTGCTCGTTCAGCGGCACGAGCCTATATCGCTGCACGGTCTGGAGAAACACTCGGACTTGCGATCCGTGCGGCGGCCGCTGCGTCATCGCCGGGCGCCCGTCAGGCACCGGCGCCGTGATCACGCGGCGCGACGTCGAAGGACGCGGCGCTTCCGCGACCGCATCGTACGGTGGCGGCGGCGGCGGCGGGGCCGGCCATCGCGGGCCGCGGCCGTGTGGCAACGTCCGACTGCGCTGCATCGGTGCGCGCCGTCCTTCGAGAATATCGAGCGTCTTGTCCTTCTGCCGCGCTTTCTCTTCGCGAATGATGCGCTCGTGCACAGCCGACGCGGTACGACGCGCATCGTCGTGCAGCAGGGGCGCATCGTCCTCCGCTGGCGCCACACGCAGCGACGTCACTGCCTTCGACAAGCGTCGAGGCGCCTCGTCATCCGAAGGGCATCCGTAGTGCTCATCATCCGAGTGCGCCGTCGACGACGACACACGCTCGCCCCCGATCGAGCCCACCAGCGGCGCGCGATCCATCTCCATCCACACACGTTGTGGGGCGACGCGCGTCGCGCGCGGCGAGCGACCTATGCATGTCACGTGGCCTATGGGTATGACGCCGCCTCGAGGGCAGCTCGCTCCGGCGCGTACCGGACAAACTGGTAGAACACGATGCCGTCCAAGAAGATGGTGCCGACGCTTCCGACAATCCAGCTCATGTTTTCGACGAGGTAGGGCACGGACGTGTCCTTGAGCAGGATCGAGAGCACGTACGTCACATTGCCACCGACCGCAAAGATGAAGAGCGCCAAGCTCAGTCCGGCACACTTGGTGTGGCGGTTTTTCAAGATCTGCGGGATGCGCGATGATAGGTAGAGCAGCGCACTGAGCCATCCAAGCAGCTGCGCATCCCAGCGCATACCGGGCCCTGGGTCGGAAGACGGTGGGTGGCTGTCGGCCGCCACGTAGGCGGCGATGGCCGTCACGAGCACGAACGACAGCGCCAGCGCGTACTTGAGCAGCGTCAGATGATGCGAAGGAAGCAGGGCCATGACGTCGTCCCACGTGGGCATCCACCGCCGAGTCGTGCTGCGTGACGCGTGCGGCAGGAACGGCGTTTGCTCCGCGTCGCGCGTCGCTATCGGCTGGCCCTCGCGGTAGTACGTGCCATAGTACCACCACTGCCAGATCAGCACCATATCACAGAAGCAGTAGTACGCGGCCAGGCCAATCATCGTCGGCAGCACCTCCTGGCGCAGGCCACCCACCAAGTTGAACGCATCACCCCCCAACCAAATGAGAATGAACCAGATCGAAATGCCCTCCGTTGACTTCAGCACATAGTTTTCCTGCATTTGACTGAAGAGAGGCAAAGCCTGCAAGTAGGCGCAGTGTAAGTACTCAGCATGCACCGCACACTCACGGAGTGTAGACAATTACCCAGCACGCAATGCTGTGCGTTAGCGTCCTAGCGCCGTCCATGTACGTACGAAACCCTGTCTGTCAGCGCACATCCACGCACCATCCCATGACAAAGGACCAGCGGTCCGTCGCGGCCAACGCGCCGTCCATCGCCGTCATGTCCGGGGGAAAGCGGTAAGGATGGCAGGGCCCTCCTTTTCTAGCACGTGACCAGCAGCCGAGAAAGAAGGGTGGGAGGCAACTACCGCCATTACATACGAGGGAACCGGGGAGACTCGAGAGGCACGCTGTGGAGTAGGGTGATAAGGCGGGGCACAAAGTCCATGATGGTGTAGCGGTACTGCGCCTGACCCTGCTTGTTCTGCGTCCACTCGCCAAAGCCAAAGAGGACGAAGAAAATATACACCAGACGCACAGGGCTCAGCATGCGCAGGAAGAACCACATGAACAACTCACCGTACGCAAAGAACTCGAGCGGACCGCCCGTGCAGTGTCGCTTGGAGTGTCGCAGCGAGTCGACCCACTTGCGCATACCCGCGGGGCTCGGCCGCGTCTCCGGTCGGTGCAAAAATAGCGCGAGAAGGCGGACGTAGAGGCCAATGTGGAAATGTCCGACGGATCCAATCCCGTTCACATAGGTCGCATTCGTGCACACAACGCTCGCATCCGTCACAGGGAAGCACTGCAAATACATGTTGGGGCGCGCGTATCCGGGCGGGAAGAGGTCCTTCGGCAAAAAGTCGATCGTCGGGCGCTCAAAGCCCGTGGCCAGCACAATCATGTCCGCCGACATGAACCGAGTCTCGCCCCGCTCGTCCTTCGACTGATGACGCGTCCGGAAGTTGTACTCGAGGCCGTCGTGATGCAGCAACGTCGTCTCGCCCCGCTGGTAGTCGGCCGCGCCCTGGCGCACAAGGCGCAGGAAATCATTGTTCACGACGGGCGTACCGGAATACAGCGGCGTAGTAGGACTCATCTTCTCGTCCAGTTCTCGGTAGTGCAGGCGGCGAATCAGCTGCTCGGGCACGAGCCACGCAAGGAATCGCGAGCCGTACGGGAACAACGTAATGAAGCAATCCACGAGAAGCTGGCGCGGAATAATCCAGTGGTCCTTGCGCGCAAGAATCGTGGCCTTCTTCGCACCTCTTTCCAGAGCCGTCTCAGCCGCTTCGACACCACTCGCGCCGCCGCCAATGACCACCACACGCTTGCCCTCGAAATCGTGCTCGTCGAGCTGAGATGAGTGCAGAATCTCGCCGCGGAACGATTTCTGATTCGGTAGTGGGATCATATTCGGCTTGCCGCACGTACCGACCGTGACAACGAGGCCATCAAACGTCTCCGACGCATTTCCATTGATGATCCACCGACCGGCCTTGTTCCGATCGACTTTGGTGACACGCGTTTGGAACCGTGCATTTTCGCTCAGGCGGTACGTGTTCCAGACCTTGCGCTGCTGAGCGAGAATGTCGTCACGACAGGGGTAAATGGAGCGGTAAAAGACGAGCGGGTGGAAGCGGTACATGATAGAACTGGTCTGCAGGTTGCTTGTCGAGTTGACGTCGCACCAAATACCACCCTCTCTGGCCCGCTCTTCAAAAATCGTCACGTCAAAGCCGTGACTCTTGAGCTGCGCGGCCGATGAGAGGCCGGTGAGGCCGGCGCCGATCACAGCGACACGGCCCATTTTTGGTGCGTCTGCCGAAGGCGGCAGCGGCGTAAAGAGCACATTGATGAGCACCTGCAAGAGCTGATACAGGTAGATTCTGATGGCGTCCAGCAACGCACACACACAAGTCATCAGGGAAAAGAAGAACGCTGCCTCGAAGGGTCGAAGCTTCTTCCTTTTAAGGCATGTTCCCGATTCGTCTCCAACTCTCGTGGCGCGCCTCGCGGGCTTGAGAATCGCATCCGGTCATCACCGATCCCAATAAGCACGGCGTGTTACGTAACCATGCGCACGGCCCTTGCTTAGATAACATCGTCAGGCGTTGCGCCAGGGAGTGCATGGCAGCCACGTGCCAGGTCGTGGCGTTCGTCCGCCTGCACGGCGCAGGGGCCAAGCTGGCTCCTTCCCAGCGCGTCGGCCACGCCGCGTCAAGGTGTCGGCCCCATGACCCAGACCGTCTCGGCTCACCTTGACCGGTGTGTGGCTGCGCGATAGTACGATCCGCTGGCGTTCGCCCTGTGTGAGCGCCCGACTCTGTCTTGTGTCACATTCCGATCTTGCGTGTGCCTCTTACGGCGCTTTTACCAACGATGCGTGAGCTCGTAGCAGACCCAGCCATAACAACAAGCACGGCACGATCGATCCATTGCCATCCATCGCGCACTTGGCTCCTAGCGAGCCTGGCCGCCAGAGAAGATGGAGTAGGCGCGCACCACCACTCCGAGCCGCAGCACTTACAGACATCGTGCTCGGGCTCCGTCACGGTGTCCCATCCCGCCCCTGTTTCTCGCGGGCCAGCGCCATGCCCGAGCAGATAGGACCGGCCAGGCCGCCGCTCCCGTCCATCCAAGACGGCGTAGGCGCGCCTCTTTCTCTTACATAAGCCATGCACGGCCGGCGAGGCGTGCGCCGTTCCGGGGGTTGTGTCATGCTGCTTCGGTACCTGGGCAGTAGTGTGGCGCAGCAGCTGGATCGGGACTTGATGTCCCCTTCTGGCGGCTTTAGCATCGATCAGCTGATGGAGCTCGCTGGCTTATCCTGTGCCGAGGCCGTGTACCGGAGCTACCCACCGCAGCCTGATCGCCAGCGCATCCTGGTGGCGTGTGGCCCAGGCAACCAGGGCGGCGATGGTCTGGTGGCGGCGCGACACCTCAAGCACTTTGGATACACGCCCATCGTATGGTATCCGAAGCGCAAGGATGCCTCGCTCTTCCACGGGCTCGTGCAGCAGCTGCACAACCTGCGCGTCGAGTTTGCCGATACAGAGCACCTGCCGGCGTCGGCGCTGGACGACGCACACCTCGTGCTGGATGCCATCTTTGGCTTCTCGTTCCACGGCGAGCCTCGCGAGCCGTTCAAGTCGACGCTCGAGAACCTAGTGCAACGTACGCTGCCCATCGTGAGCGTCGACATTCCGTCGTCGTGGAACGTGGACGACGGGCCACAAACGTCCGCTTTAGCACGGTCGTTCATGCCGGACGTGCTCGTATCGCTCACGGCGCCCAAACGCGGCTCGGCATTCTTCACTGGCGGCAAGCACTGGCTCGGCGGCCGCTTCGTCGATGCGGCCCTCGATGCCAAGTACGACTTGCGCCTGCCTCCGTATCCAGGCACATCGCAGGTCGTGGACATTACCGGTGCCATGCCCCTTGACTAACTATACATGCTCTGCATACATTTCCATAATGTCATCAAACTCCGCCTTCGACGGCGGCACACGTGTTTTCATAGGGTATGCTTCCTCCTCCTTCGACTCCCCATCCCAGGTTCCCTCCTCCTCGTCCTTCCACTCGACATTACTAGCGAGCCCCTCCTCGTCCACAGGCAGCGAATCGACCGACGCCATGGGCGATGTCTCGTAGGGTATGACGGGCTCCACAACATGATGACTCGGCATCACAGGTCCATCGTAAAACTCGTGCACGCGCCCCATGAGCTTCACATCCACGATAGGCTGCTCGAGTGGGCAGTGCAAAAACACATTGCCAAACTGCCGCGCGAGACGCGCGCGATCCGAACGCGGCACATGCACACGAGCACGGGCCAAGTCCATCGGCGAGGGATTGTACCACAGGAACAGCGGCTCGAGCTTCGCGCGGCAGTACCACCCAAAGAGCACGACGAGCACGATGGGCGGAAGGCAAATCACTGCCTTGATCCAGTTTTGCAGCAGCCCAATGGCCAACGCGACAATGACCTCCATCACCGTCATCATGGCCAGCAGGCTCGTGACGACCGAGCTCCAGAGCCGGCCGCCCGTCTCAGACTTGGTAGCGTACACATAGTACAGCTGGTTTTTGTACACAAACACGGCGATCCAAAGCACACCTGCCGCGACCGCCGCGACGAGTGGCGCTAATGGCGCATAAATCAGGCCGATCGCCACGAGAAACAGCATTTCGGCGTACCCTTTCCAGTACGAGAACGACGGGGCCTTGGTGTACTCGTGCAGGTCGCGCGGATTGTGCGAGAAGAGGTACCGATCCACCATCAGGAACCCGAGCCGCCGAATCTGCGCGAGCTCCAGCAAAAACAAAAAGCCACGCAGACACAGCCACGTCATCCAGTACGCCGACTGAAACTGGAAGCGCTTGCTCACCTGGTTCAGCATCTCTCTCGCCATGTCCGAGAGAGCCCTCGATGGCTTGTCCTTATGGCGAAATGCCGCCATGATCATAATAACCAGATCAAGCACCACGCCGATCAGCGAGAAGATCACAAACTGCGTCGTAAACAGGAAGGTAAAGTACTGATTCGTGAGCGATCTATCGCGCGATTGCCGCGTACGCACGCCACGGTACATGGCGATGCGCCGCATGCACATCGGCAGTAACAGCGAGTTGGCAAACGAAATGAGCGGCGGCAGTACACCCGTGCACAGCGCGAAGGACAGGGGGCGGTTCGTTTGCCAATCAGAGAGCGTCTGGGAAATGCGCGAGAACGCATTCAAGTTCGAAATCAGAGACACGGCGAGCAGCGGCACAATGTTGAAGAGAAACAGCAGCAGCAAGAGCACCCGTGCCCAGTGCCGCGATCGCCGTCGCGATGCCGGGTCCTTCATCAGATTTTGCCACAGGATATCGCACGGCGAGACGGCGAGTCGAATCTTGACACGTCGCGACGGCTTTTTCGTCAGCATCTTGGCTGTTGCGTGTGCGTACGCTGGCATGGCGAGCGACGCGAACCCGTACGACTGTGGCGCGCCTTCCGACCGCTCTGAGCGTGCCGCGGCGATATCCTGCTCCAGCGACTCGACGACGCCAGCATAGTGCGCGATCGCATCCATTTTCGGCGCTGTCCACGCCAGGCGGATCAGCGGTCGTTTGTGGGAGCGCAGTGCCTTGTCGAGGTACCGCTCAAGCTTGTGGACGGCCGCCGTATGGCGCGCGAGCAGATCAGGCAGGTTGTGCATACCGTGGCCCAGTTGCACCTCGCACAGCGGGTACACGATGCCTTCGGCCATGAGGGCCGCGCGCAGCGATGCGTCGTCTTGGATCTCGGGCGCCAGGTCTGTGGCCATGAGCGCGCGCGAGAAGTAGCTGGTCTGGTACTCGCTGGACGCCAAGTACGCCTGGCGCAGGCGAATGACTTTTCGGTACGACATGTAGATCATCACGAGGCCACTGATCGTGACGCCGTAGCTCAGAATCACATGAGCCCACAGCCTCGGACCTTGGACGTACCCCATCGTGAGGTACATGAGTGTGTCCGGCACATCATCGTCCGTGGACAGGTCTTGCTTGTACGTGATATCGATGGGGATTAGAATCACGCACAGCGGCAGCGCGACGGCCGTCAGGATCCGTGCGGTCAGACGCAGGAACTCGAGAAAGACGACGGCGTCCGTCCCCGTCATGCGCAAGAGGTCCTCATTCCGCAGACGCAGCACCGTCTTGAAAAAGCCCCCATGCGATGACCTCATCGTAATGAGAGACTTGATCGAGATTGCATACGACTTGGGTGCATACAGCGTCCTGTGACGACGGCGGCACACGAGGAAGACGCACAACGTCACCAGGCCTGCACCGAAGGCGATAGCCATGAACAGACCCACCGCTGACACGGTGAGGTGCCCAGACACGCTGCTCTTCAAGTCGCGCAGAATCTCGTCAGCGGCATCCCTGGCGCTCAACCGGGATGCCATGGCGTGCGTCAACGGTGGCAAAAGGGCGCTGCAGGACGTGGCCCTATGCCTCCACATCATGAGGCGGTGCAGCCTGCATGGGACAGGCTCTCGCCGCGCGCGCCGGTCCTGACTCACGCCCATCGCATGGCCGTCACGTCGCCCACGCCTTGCAGCCGGAAAGAGACTGGGACGAGGGACGCCGCGGCAGCGCTTCTACGCAAGACGCGTCGTTGGTTGCTACCGCGCCGTAGCGGGGCGTGAGCCGTGCTTTGACGCACGAAGGCGACTCATGCATGCCTGGCACCACGCCATCGTACGCTGACATGCGTGGCTCTGTTTCTTTCTCCCTCGTACGCGGCACGCTGCCTACTGCCGAGGCGATCGATGGTGGTCGGGGACAGGCCGCGGGCGGCTGCTGTATGTGGAGGTGAGATCGATCGCACGACCGAGCCTCGTGGCTCGTGGAGCGTCGCCCGAATCGCCGCGGCGTGGATTTTTCTCCTTCACGTCGTTACGCCCGCTTGCTGGGTGTGGGGTGTCGCTAGTACGTCTGCTGACGCTGCACTCTGCATCTTCTTGGCGGTGCTACTGTGATTGTGTGCGTACATCCCTCGCCGCCCCACCATGCCCTCACGAAGACGTGGTGAGCCGCCTACGGCGGATAAGCGTGCTGCGGCGTTTGAAAGCATCTTTGGGCCCCGCATGCCGTCCAAGCCCCCGCCGGAGCGCAGTGCGTCGTTCTCACCGCCCTCGGCGCGGACGGCGTTCTCTCATGCGCCTGCGTACCCCCAGACGTACGTGTACACGGCCGTCTCTCCGACGTCGTCCACGACGGATCTGCCGTGGCAGGCATCGTACGCTCCGTCGACGTCTGCCGCCCACTACGTGGCGCCGTCGGCGCCACATGCGTATTCGGCCGCCGACACGTCGCTCGCCTCGAGCATGAGCGCCGTGTCGATCGAGTCGCCACCGCCTCCCACCCCTGCCAGGTCGGCGCCATGGCCGACTCGGACGCTGTCGACGAGTGTGGCGACGCATGTATACCCGAGCCACGACCGCCGCCCGCCGACGCGATATGCTCCGCGTGCGTCGATGGAAAGCACCGAGTCTTTCGACGAGGAGCGCCACCGTCCCTCTGACCTGCGCACCGTACCGAGCATCGTGAGCATGAGGCGGCAGCCATCGCTCGCATCGACGTCGGCCCCGGCCATCGAGTCTGCGGCGGCGCTCGCACAGCCCATGTCGCCCACGCGGACCTCGCGCACGACGGCGCCTCTCGTGCGCCACGCCTCAGGGCGCACGGTGCCGAGCACGGTGCATCCTGCGCTCCTCTCGCAAGTCGCACAGGCCTTGGAGGCGGTGCTGCGCCCACGCTTCGACGGCAAAGAAGCCGTCGACCGCCTGGTAGAGCTGACGCACGTCTCGGACCGCAACATGGTGCTGCTCCTCGGCCGCGCGCTGGATGCGCAGCACTTTCTGCACCACGCCGCGTACACGCACCGACTGCGCGACTCTGAGCACGAGCTGTACGAGTTTACGCACGACCACTCGCACCTGCGTGGCTCTTTCAGCTCGACGCACCAGCCGACGCTCAGCCTGCTCGGCGCCGACGGCGGGGCGCTGGACGCGGCACGCGCGACGTACCCGACGGGCGTATTTACGCTGCTCACAGGCTGCTACAGTCCGACGTGCACGCGCGATGCGCGGTGCTACAGCATCACCTGTCCGTACCGCCTGGAGCGGCAGTCGCAGCTGGTCGTGCATCCGTCGCTGCAGCACCACGATAGCCACGAGAGCCTCGTGGACATTTCGTCGCAGCTGTGGGCCGAGTCCGTGAGCAGCGACGTGTACGAGAGCGTGTCGCCGACGGAGCGCAAGCGGCAGGAGGTCATCTTTGAGATCATCTCGACGGAGCGCGCCTACGTCCAGGACCTCGAGTACCTGCGCGACCTGTGGCTCACGCCGCTGAGCACGCAGCACATTCTGCCCGAGGCGCGCCGCGCCGAGTTCGTGCGCGCAGTGTTCCGCAACCTGCTCGACATTCTCGCCGTGAACGCGCGGCTCGTCGATATGCTGACGCGCCGGCAGCGGCACCGCTCCGTGGTCGAGCACATCGGCGACATGTACGCGGAGGTCGTGCCGGACTTTGAGCCGTACGTGTACTATGGCGCGCACCAGGCAGCGGCGCGCCTGCGCCTGGAAGAGGAGCGCGCGATCAACCCGGTGTTTGCGATGTTCGTCGAGGACACGGAGCGCAAGGCCGTCTCGCGGAAGCTGCCGGTGAACGGCTTCCTGACCAAGCCGACGGCGCGCCTCGCCCGATACCCGCTCCTGTTCGAGCAGATGCTCAAGTACACGGCCGACGACAACATGGACAAGATCATCCTGCCCAAGGTCATACACCAGATCAAGGGCCTGCTCAGCCTCGTGAACGACGAGACGGGCCGCAGCGAGAACCGTCTGCAGCTCGGCTTCCTGAGCCAGCAGCTCCAGTTCAAGCCGGGCGAGCTCGTTGACTTGAAGCTCGGCGACGCGAGGCGCGAACTCGTGTTCAAGAGCGCCCTCAAGAAGCGCAGCGCGCAGTCCGACAGCTCCGAGATCCAGCTGTACCTCTTTGATCACGCGCTGCTCATGGTCAAAATCAAGGTCGTCCACAAGAACGAAGTGTACAAGGTGTACCGCCGGCCCATCCCCCTCGAGCTCCTGCAAGTCACCATGTACGAGGACGTCGCGACGAGCAAAGGCCCGCGCACACGCGCGGTGCTCTCGCGCTCGTCGTTCGGCCACCGCACCTGCCTCGCCCCCGGCGTCGGCTCGCCGCCCCTCCGACAAGACGCCAAGTCCGGCTACGCGCTCACGTTTACGTACCTCGGCAAGCAGGGCTACTCGCTCACGCTGTGGGCCAGCACGCTCGCCAGCCGCGACAAGTGGATCGAGCACATTGAGCTGCGCCAGCACCGCCTGCGCCAGCAGAGCTGCGTCTTTGACCTGCTCCCTGTGGCGCCGCGCGGCGCGCCCGTCGTCGTCACCTGCGCGGTGCCGTTCGACGGCGGGCGCCAGGTGTTCCTCGGCTTCCCCGACGGCGTGTACCTGCAGGACCTGCGTGATCGCAGCCGCTCGCCGACGCTCGTGCTCCCCCTGCGCCACGTCCTGCAGATGGACGTGCTCGAGGAGTTCCAGATCCTCCTCGTGCTCGCCGAGCACGTCGTGTACACATTCACCTTCGATGCGCTCGATCCAAGCGATCCCGTCGCCTCGATGCGCCACGGCCGCCGCATCGCGAGCCACACGTCCTTCTTCCGCGCAGGCATGTGCCTCGGACGCACGCTCGTGTGCGTCGTCAAGTCCGGCGCGGCCTCCTCGACCATCAAGACGCTCGAGCCCATCGACGTGCACGCCCGTGCCAAAAAGCACCCGACGTTCGGCAAGATGCTGCCCAGCGGACAGGACACGCTGCGTGTGTTCAAGGAATTCTACATCCCCACCGAGTCCAGCTCGATCCACTTCCTCAAGTCCAAGCTGTGCATCGGCACCATCAAGGGGTTCGAGATCGTCGACCTCGAAACCCTCGATACCCAGGGCCTCCTGGACCCCGCCGACGCGTCGCTCGAGTTCGTGCAGCGCCAGGAAAACCTCCAGCCTATCGCCATCTTCCGCATCGACGGCGAGTTCCTCCTCTGCTACAACGAGTTCGCCTTCTACGTCAACAAGAATGGCTGGCGCGCCAGGGCCTCGTGGCTCCTCCGCTGGGAAGGCACGCCCACCGCCTTCGCCCTGCACTACCCCTACGTCCTCGCCTTCGATCCCCAGTTCGTCGAGGTGCGCCACGTCGAGACGGGCGCCCTGCACCAGGTCATCACCGGCTACCAGGTACGCTGCCTCTTCTCCGACACGGCCGCCTCGACCCTCTCGACCCTGTCCCGCCTGCATCATGCACGCGCCCACAAGGCCCGCACGCTCTCCACCGTGACAGCGCCGGGCACACCACCCACCGCGCCGTACGCCGTCGCATCGCTCGATGGATATGTGTCCTCGACGTATGCGAGCTCACCGCCCTCGTTCGTCGCGGCTCGCCCGCCTGGCCCGTGGACAGCCTCGCCCAGCCCCTACGCATCGCCCTCGATGCCCACCCCGCCACTCCCGTATGCGTCAGCCGCCGCGCCGCCCTCCCATGTACAGACGCCCCTCGTCGACTCGCTCCTATCGAGCCGGCACGAGATCCTCATGTCCGGCGACTCGGCTGCCTTCCTCCTCCGGCCCCATACCCCCGCGCCGCCATAGTGGTTCGTACGCTCGCTCGCGTGTCTTGCTCATCACGTGATACACCCACCTCGCTTTTTTTTCCTCCGCCTGCGCCCCGCGAGCGTGACTTTCGACGCCTACGACGTATGGGACGTCGCGCCAAGAGCAAGCAGCCCCCGCCCGCGCCGCTGCCTGAGCCTAAGCGCATCAAGGAGCAGCCGCCCAAGGCGCCCTCGAAGCGCGAGACGGGCGCGGCGCACGCACCTCGTCCCCGAGGCAAGGAGCCCGCTGGTCAGGCCAGCTCGCAGCCAGCCAAGGCGGCGCCTCGCACACGCACGCCCGCCGACGCTCCCCCCGACATCAGCGCCGATCAGATCCTCGAGTCGCTCGGTCTTCCCAAGGACAAGAAGCTGACCGAGCGGCAGAAGAAAAAGGTGCTCGCGGAAGTGGAGCGCCTCGAGCTGCTGCTCAAGAGCTCAGGCTACTCGGTCGACGAAGGCTCGGACGACGCACAAGACCAGCATGCCGACGATGAGGATCTGGAAGAGGAGGCCGAAGACGAGGACCTAGACGAAGATGCCCAAGGGGACCTGGAAGGAGAAGATAACGAAGACGAGGACCTAGAAGAGGAGGCCGACGACGAGGAAATAGACGAAGATGCCGAAGACGAGGACCTAGAAGAGGAGGCTGAAGACGAGGAAATAGACGAAGATGCCGAAGACGAGGACCTAGAAGAGGAGGCCGAAGACGAAGACGTCGAAGACAATGAGGATGACCTAGCAGGCGAAGAACTCGAGGGCGACGATCCACTCGAGGGGGAGGACGCGGAAGGCGAGGACCTCGAGGGCGACGATCCACTCGAGGGCGACGACTCGGAAGGCGAGAACCTCGAGGGCGAGGACCTCGAGGACGAGGACCTCGAAGACGAGGACGCCGTGGAAGGTGAGGACCCGGAGGACGACGAGGCGAATCAGTTCCTCCTGCCCACCGTCGAAGAAGAGGAAGAAGAGCAACGCCAACCTCTGAACCTCCAACTCGTGCACATGCGCATCCAAGAAGTGGTGCGTGTCCTGTCCAACTTCGCCGCGCTCGCCGAGCCAGACAGGTCGCGCGCAGATTATATGGATCGGCTGTGCAAGGATGTACAGACATACTATGGGTACAATGAGTTCCTGGCCGAGAAAGTGTTGGACCTGTTTTCGCCCGAAGAGGCCATCGCCTTTTTCGAGGCCAACGAAGTGCCTCGGCCCGTCACGATCCGCGCCAATACACTGCGCACACGACGCCGCGACCTGGCACAGAAGCTCATCAATCGCGGCGTAAGTCTGGAGCCTGTAGGCCCATGGAGCAAGGTCGGCCTGCAAGTGTTCGAGAGCGCCGTGCCAATCGGCGCGACGCCCGAGTATCTCGTGGGCGATTACATGCTGCAGGCCGTCTCATCCTTCCTGCCGTGCATGGCGCTGGCGCCACAGCCCCACGAACGCATCCTGGACATGGCCAGTGCACCGGGCGGCAAGGTGACATACCTCTCCGCCCTCATGCAAAACACCGGCTGCATCTTTGCGAACGACAGCAACAAGGCACGCATCAAGAGTCTGACGGCCAACGTCCACCGCATGGGCTGCCGCAACATTGTCGTGTGCAACTACGACGGCAGACAGTTCCCCAAGGTCCTGGGCGGCTTCGACCGCGTCATGCTCGACTCGCCTTGCTCGGGCACCGGCGTCATTAGCAAGGACGCGAGCGTCAAGACAAACAAGTCCAAGCGCGACCTGATCCTGCTCACACAACTGCAAAAACAGCTCATTCTGTGCGCCATCGACAGCGTCAACCCCAAGTCAGAGACGGGCGGCTATGTCGTATACAGTACATGCTCCGTCATGGTCGAAGAGAACGAAGAAGTCATCGAGTATGCGCTGCGCAAACGCCCGAACGTACGCATCGTACCGACCGGCATCGACTTTGGCCGCGACGGCCTCAAACGATTCCGCAGCCGCACGTTCGACGAGCGCATGACGCTGTGCCGCCGCATCTTCCCTCACGTACACAATATGGACGGCTTCTTCGTGTGCAAACTCAAGATCGAACCCATCAACAAGGGCGACAAGCGGCGCATGGCACAGGAGCCCGATGACGCCGTCTTTGACAACGCACAAGACGACGCCATCATCCAACGCGCTCACGAGCGCATGGCCAAGAAGCGGCGCACATAGTTACCACGATAGATCAAAGCGCTGCACGACATGATTCGCATCCTCCGCGTCCATCTGCGCCCGCTTGCGCTTAAAGAAAATCGGGCAGTCTTGGTTCGAACACAAGACGTCATTCGCCAGCGAACCCTGACACCGTTGGCAGCACGTCCACAGCCGGTTGAACTCCATCTCAGCCTCACTCACACGCCGCACCTTGTCAAAGTACAGCTCCGTCTCACGCGGCTTGCAGTTCGAGCACACGGCCGCATGCTGATCCTTGAGCGGCGTACGACACCCCAGGCACTGCACCGTCTTGACAGCAAACTTCATGAGCGCACCCACATTCGACGTGGCGACTTGTAGAACGCGGGTATGCTCGCCACTCAACAGGCTATTGGCCCGCTCGCCGAGAATCGGCTCAAAAATACGCAACAGCGGCTTGGACAGCTGGTTGTCGAGATAGTAACGCGTGTCGATCGGAATATTGTGCTCCAGCGCATACAGTGGATCCTCGGACTTTTCATACGCGGCACTGCCCTTCGTTCCCTTGACAATCACATACGCCACACGGTCGCCCAACGCGGGCGCTGAACCAGCGTCACGCTTGCGCATGCGCTCAGCCAACTCGACGTGCGCTTGCTTCGCCGCATAGTCCGCCTTGGCAAGCGCCTTGGATATCACCAGCTGCGACATGTCAATCTTGTTCTGCAGCAGGTCGGCAATCACTTGCTTGGCATAGTCTTCCGCCCCACGCACGTCCCGGTCAATCAGCATCTTGCGCAGACACGTCTCAATCACCGTGCGCACGAGTCGGCAATTGTCACGGCGCACCGTCTCGATACCCTTGGTGTCCATCTTATCGTGCGTCTCTGGACGCGTCCAGTACAAACCAGCATACCGCTTCTTGTTGATCAACAAGTAGGGAAAGTAGACCTTCTCGAACTCAAGTCGAATCGGCTTGACAAACGACTTGCTCACGTACTCGGCCGCCTCCGCACCAAGTGCCATGGCCTCCTCGACGTGACTCACGCCAAACTTGACCATCACCGAGTCTGTGTCACCGTATATGACGACCGCATCATGGGCGTAGCCGTTCTTGATCGTGTATCGCGCCTCGACTTGGCGCTTGGTCTCCTCAATCATCTGACGGCCATACGCGGTGACACTCATGGAAATCTCCAGGCATGGCAAACGGCCGACCGTCGCACCAGTGAAACCGTACACGGAATTCGCACTCACCTTCAGCGCAAGCTGACGACCATCCAGCACCGCACGCCGCAGCGGATCTGTCTCCTTCTTAAGATCGGCCTTGGCCGCTTTACGTGCTGCCAGCAAATGCTCCAACACATCGGGCAACAGGCCCTTTCGACGCGAGGTCGTGACGAAATAGTTCTTGTTCGGCGTCACGACATAGTCCTGCCCTTCGACCAGTGCCAGCCGCTCAATGGTGCGCTTGTCGATCAGCGTCGTATAGCACAGATTGTGCGCCATCATGATAGACGGATACAGCGACGCAAAATCCAGCGTGGCAATGGGCTTGTCATAGTAGCCCTGCTTAGGATCTAGGACCGTGGCACCCTCATACTGGTCGTCGCCGCCCTCATTTTTGTACGCGGGGATCAAGTAGCCATCTTCACGCGCCTTGCGGAATAGCTGCGATATCACCTTGATTTGCTGACCACGGCTCAGGAGGTAGTTGAACGGCACGCCTGTGACACGCGCCATTTCTGTGTAATTGATCAGACACATGAGCTTGTCCATCAATCGCTGCGGCAAATAGGCATCCTTCAGACAGTACACGGCCAATCGGCGTCGAGTCTCTGGCCCCGCGTTCTGCAGCTCGGTGATGAGCGAGTGATGCACATCTTCCTTCTGTTCCTTCAGAAACTCGAACGACACAGAATTCAGCGAATAGCTGCGCAGCTTATAATCTCGCTGCATGACTTGCAGCATATCCAGCTGGATACGGCCCTGCAATTCTGTGTGCTTCGAGTCGCGCGTACCGTACGCCTTGGATGAGAAGTGTGTGTCTTTGGCCTCGCTGCGCGCATTCTTTTCACGACCTAGAAACGGGAACGTGGTCACTTTCAGAGCCTTGGCACGGTCCAGCAGGTAGGGGAAGTCAAAGTTGGAAATGTTATACCCAATGACCACATCAGGATCCACACGCTGCACAAAGTCAGACCACGCCTCGAGAAGCTCGACTTCCGTGTCAAACGACATCACATGGCACCCCACAATGTGCGAACACGAGCCGAGCGTGAAAATGTTCTTTACAAAGGGCGCCGACTCGCCTTGCCGCGTAACCATATTCGCGATCTGAATGACAGGGTCCACGTTCGGGTCCGGAAACACACCTTTCCGACCCGCACACTCAATATCGAAGCTGAGCGTACGTAGCGGCGCCATCTTGAGCCACTCGTCATGAGGCGCATGCGACACGATCGCATCCGGTCCACAGTCGAGCTCGATTTGGCACCGTGAAATACGCTCGTTCGGCGCTCGAAGGGTATATCGGCCAGCAGGGATCTCAATCCAGTTCATACCCACCACCTGGTGATCAATCATGAAGCGGAGCGTATAGGCCACGTTGTCAAACGATACATTCGGCTCACCAGCGACAAACAAGTCACGAAACGAAATCTCGCCGCGCTCAAACGCGCCTCGCACACGCGGCAAGGAACGTAGATCACTCACCGTAATTTTCAGAAAGGCGATGCTTTCAGGGCCCGTGTACTGCATCAGATTCTTTTTGCTTTCAAGCGCCACATCCGCTACTACATTCATTCCAAACGATGCATTGACTGAATTCTTCAGGTCCGCACACGTAGATGCGAAAAAGCCACGGGGCGCGTGTACGTAAAAGTAGGGGAGAAATCCGTGCACATGCACCAAGACGGGGTGCCCTTCCTGCGTTGCGCCGTACATGCGAATCTCTGGTACCGCATGAGATAGCTGGCACTCTTCCACGTCAATTTGCTGGAACACCACGCTGTGCTGAGTCGCGTCCAGTGGTGCAAGTGGCGGCCGTTCCCATGTCGCGCTGGGATCTACGATGTCGTGAGCGTCGCAGTACGTACCAGTCTGTGCATCATCTAGATTTGCTAGCGTATCAGTGAATGAACCTGGCTGAGCATGGATTTTGCGTCGCTTATGCGACGCGTCATCTGCCATGGACATGCCCGTCGGATCGTCGACGTGTTCGTGGAGCAACGCGCACGCGTCTGGATGACCGAGAAGCAACGCGCAGTTTCTGTCATAAAGCCACGTGGCAGAGATCGATGACGCACGCTTGTCATCGACTGGACGAACGCTCAACGCTTTTTGCCACTGACGATGATGCCGACACGACAATCTATACGGCGTGTGTGGACCACCGCCACTGGTGCGCGCATCACAAGATGTGCACCTGTTGGTAAAAAATTATACGGTGTTCGTGCTACACATTTGCGCGCCACCCAAATCATGACACCCGTGGCACATATGAACACAAGCACGCGGTGCATGTTGCCCAGGAGCAAGAATCCCACACCACGTGTTGTCATTGTGCGCGAGGATGACGAAAAAAGACCAACTAGTGTGAAAGCGTCAGACCGTGGCGACGATGATCCTGCACAAAACGATCAGGCGCCTGCATCCCAGAGCGGCGACGAGGGCGAGGGAAGCAGCGCATCCGGTTCATCAGGCCATGATGGAGACAACAACAACAACAACCACGATGATGACTCGAAAGGAGAGGGGAAGGGGTCGTTGCTACTCTCACGCAATTCTGTCCCCTCCGTGTACCCACAGGTCCTAGCGCTACCCATCACTCGTCGGCCTCTATTCCCTGGATTTTACAAGGCTGTGGTCATCAGAAACCCACATGTGTGCGCTGCCATCAAGGACGCTATGAAACGTGGCCAGCCATACGTCGGAGCGTTTTTGCTAAAGGACGAGGAAGAAGACTCCGACGTGATCGTCAGCATGGACCGCGTGCACCGCGTCGGTGTATTTGCTCAAATCACGAGCATTTTCCCCGCACACTCAGGGTCGAAGATGGATGATTCTGAAGAGGGTATCACAGCTGTCTTGTACCCGCATCGACGTATCGTCATCGATGAACTCATTACGCCCATGCCGAAGGACCAGCCCGTGCCCTCTCAGCCACCCGAGGCGCCGAAAGCCGTCGCAGAGCAAGAAAACAAAGAAGACGAGTCGGACGACACATCCAGCATACCATCTCACAACCCACCTTTTCAGACCGCCTTTTTGCATCAGTACGAGGTCTCACTTGTCAATGTCACCAATCTTCAAATGGAACCCTACGATCGCAAGCCAAGCCAGTACACGCGTGCGGTCATGTCAGAACTCATTAGTGTTTTCAAGGACATTGCTAACTTGAATCCTCTTTTCCGTGATCAAATTGCCAACTTTAGCATCTCGCAGGGTGCTGGCAATGTGTTTGAAGAACCTGAGAAACTAGCTGACTTTGCTGCGGCCGTGTCCAGCAGCGACACGGAAGAATTGCAGGGCGTGCTAGAGTCGATGAATATTGAAGATCGGCTGCAAAAAGCCCTCCTTGTACTCAAGAAGGAGCTAGTCAATGCTCAGCTGCAAAGCAAGATCAGCAAGGACGTTGAAAACAAAATTCAGAAGCGCCAGCGTGAGTACTACTTGATGGAACAGATGAAGGGCATCAAAAAGGAGCTCGGTATTGAGTCTGATGGCAAAGACAAGCTCATTGAAAAGTTCAAGGAAAAGGCCTCCAAACTGAATATGCCTGAGGCCGTACGGACCGTATTTGATGAGGAGCTCGCCAAGCTTCAGACACTCGAGCAGGCCGCAAGTGAATTCAACGTTACGCGTGGCTATCTCGAATGGCTCACCAGTATTCCATGGGGTGTGCACTCACCTGACAATTATGCCATTTCACGCGCAAGCGACGTACTTGACGAAGACCACTTTGGCCTTAAGGATGTCAAGGATCGAATCCTTGAGTTCCTTGCCGTTGGCAAACTGCGCGGTACGGTCGAGGGTAAGATTATTTGTCTGGTCGGTCCGCCCGGTGTAGGTAAGACGTCGATCGGCAAGTCCATTGCCCGCGCTCTGGACCGGCAATTTTACCGCTTTAGTGTTGGCGGCTTAAGTGACGTGGCTGAAATTAAGGGACATCGCCGGACGTATGTCGGCGCCATGCCAGGCAAGGCGATCCAGGCACTCAAGAAGGTCGGCACGGAAAATCCTCTCATTCTGATTGACGAAGTGGACAAGCTGGGCCGTGGCTACAATGGCGATCCATCGTCAGCGCTGCTCGAAATGCTGGATCCCGAGCAGAACAGTTCGTTCATGGATCACTACATGGACGTACCTGTGGACCTATCCCGTGTGCTATTTGTGTGCACGGCCAACACGTTGGGCACGATTCCCCAGCCGCTGCTCGACCGTATGGAGGTGATTGAGGTGTCGTCGTACACGGCCGAGGAGAAGCGGCACATTGCACGTGGCTACTTGGCGCCGCAGGCCAAGGAAGCGTCAGGACTGAAGGAGGCCGACGTATCGTTGCCTGATGAGTCGATCGACTTTATCATTCGGCGGTATGCGCGCGAGAGCGGTGTGCGTGGCCTTCGGAAGCTCTTGGAAAAGGTGTACCGCAAGGTGGCCTTTGACATTGTCAAAGAACACGGCGAGGAGGTCTTCCCAGAGCCAAGCAGTGAAGCCGAGACGAAGCCTTCGCCGACGTCAGCGAAGAACGAGAGCATTCAAGTTACCAAGCAGGAGCGCTCGCCCATGGCCGTACCGCCCAAGGTGTCCGTGGTCATTAATGAAGAGCAGCTGCGGGACTACCTCGGTCCCCCCATATACCACAAGGATCGCATGTATACAAACACGATGCCTGCGGGCGTCGCTTTGGGTTTGGGATACCTGGGCAATGGATCTGGGTCGTTGATGCCGATTGAAACGACGCTCATGCCTGGCAAGGGTAACCTGCATCTCACAGGCAAACTCGGTGACGTTATCAAGGAGAGCGCATCTATTGCCCTTTCGTGGGTCAAGTCGCATGCGTACGAGCTGGGTCTGACCAAAGAGCCGGGCGACACGCTGCTGGATCACCGCGACGTGCACTTGCACATGCCCGAGGGCGCGATTGGCAAGGAGGGTCCATCGGCAGGTGTGGCGTTTGCTGTGAGTCTCATCAGTCTACTGACCGATCGTTCCCTGCCCACCAAGCTGGCGATGACGGGTGAAGTGTCGCTGCGTGGTATGGTTTTGCCTGTGGGTGGCCTCAAGGAGAAGCTCCTAGCAGCGCATCGTGCAGGCATAACGACCGTGATTTTGCCGGCTCACAACCGGCCCAGTGTCGAGGCTGACGTGCCCAAGTCGGTGCTCGACGACCTCGAAGTGCACTATGTGACGAATGTGTGGGCCGCCCTGGACGTGGCCTTTGGCCACGGCCCATGGAGTGCCCAGGCGAGGGTGTGGAGCTCGAACGAGACCCCCGAAGCAGCTAGCCAATAAAATCGTAGAGGACAAGACACGCCCTCTCGTTTCGGGCCGCGCATCTTGCATCCTGCTTGGGGCCATGTCGTTCTATGCCTCGGATGCCGACGATACCAGCATCCATGGCCGCCGCGGTCATCATCTCCGCGTTGGCTCTTTCAGTAGACTGGGCCTGGGTGGTCGTCACTCGGTGAGCCGTCGGTCGTCTGTCGATCCCAATGCGGACGACGACAATAGCGTGCACGTCGTTGTGAACGCGGACGACGACGAGAGTGTGCTTTCGTCAGACGACGAATCGGTCATGTTTAGCAACGAGCCAGAGGATGCGGAGGAGGATGAGATTCTGTTCGACGACTCGACGATTCAAAATACGAGGGCCAACGCCCAAATGTTGTATGGCGCACCGAGCCAGTCCCACATCACGAACTATGAAGACGAGGACTTGCTCGACCCTGCGGCGGACGAGTTCCAGACAGCGCCCAACATTGTGTATGCACGCAGCGAAAAGGAGCTGATGGAGCAGCGCACGCTACTGATCAAAAACGGTCTGCCGGCGACGCAGCCTGGGCGCCCTCCGCTCGTGACCCATGGCCCGGTGCTCGAGCCGCATCAGTGCACGGTGCGTATGACGTATGGCGACTATGAGGGATGTGCGCGGCAGTCCAAGCGGCCTAAGCGGTACATTGTCGCGAGTGACAGCAGCGAGGGATCACAATATGCGATCAACTGGGCCACCGGCACCGTCCTGCGTGATGGCGACGAGATGCTGGTCGTGTCGGTGATGGACGCGGACGCGAAGGGCGAGCAGTACACGGAAGACACGGCTCCGCCGAACCTTGCGCCTCCGAGCCGGGCCTTGCAGGACATGGCCATCTTTTTGTGTCACCAGGTGTTTGTGCTTCTGCAGCGCACGCAGCTCGGCGTGCGCATTGCCTGCCAGGCTGTGCACTCGACGAATGCGCGCCACATGCTGCTTGACATTGCCGACTTTTATTCGCCGACGATGGTGATCGTCGGGAGTCGCGGCGTGGATGGCATACGCGGCATGCTCGGCAGCATGAGCCATTACCTCGTGCAAAAGTGCTCGGTACCTGTCATGGTGTGTCATAACAAGCTGCAACTGCCGCGCCTGCCTCGAGGCAAGGCAGATGTGGTCAACAATGTGCGCAAGCGGCACATGCGTCTCGACCAGGCGGCCGTGGAAAAGCTGAGCAGCCGCCCGGAGCCACAGGACGAAGAAGAGGAGGGCGAACATGTCCAGGCCGATCGCGAGCAGCGTGAGCAGCGCGACTCGGAGCGCATGGAACGTTTGAACCGCGAGAGTCTGGCACGCCGCTCGACGTTGTCTGAGTAGCAGCAGATAGATACCCTGGAATACGGACTATGAGCTTGCGGGTATGTGTTCCTGGAGATGCGTAAGGAAGGCGTGTGCATCGGCCGCATTGCCGAACTTGAGCAGGAAGTGCGTGAGGCCGTCCGACTCCATGGCCACGACACGAAGGAACCGCTCCTGATCGAGGTGGCATTGCATGCCGGGGAACAGCTTGACGTTCAGAATGAGCTTGAGCACAGCATCGAGACGCATCACCAGCCGGGCCGAGGCGCTAGGCCTGTGTACGTTGATCTTGATGGCGCCCGTGCCACGCTCCTTCCACACCTGGTTTTCTGCGAGCGAGTACAGCTTGGCTCGCGCCGAAGCCACTGTCTCTTCCTCTTCTTCGCCCGTGGTCAGCTCGACGTCGGGCTTGGGCACTTCCTTCATGCGCACGACATTATCGCCATCGTTCTTGATGGGCGCAGCAGCCTTGTCTGTGGCCCAGTCCTTTTCCTTTTGGTCAGATGCCGCGTCGGCCTTGGCTGTGAGCGCCGTTGCCGACTGAAAGGGGGCGGAGCGCGAGGCAAAGGCACCGAAGCCCAGAGCCGGGCCCTTGGACTTGGTCTTCTCGCTGGGAGCTGTATGCTCTGCGGCCGACGATTTGTCGTCCTCTTTTTCTTTCGGCGCTACAGCAGGAGGCGAGGCATGCGATGTCGCACAAGTCTCTCGCGATGACTGGTCTTTAGGCGCCTCGGAGGTTTTCGTGGAAGCCTGGTTGTGAGGCGACTCTTGGGCCGAAGCGTCTGTGGAAGTCTGGTTGTGAGGTGACTCGTTGGCAGACGCGTCCGCAGAAGCCTGGTTGTGAGGCGCCTCTTTGGCAGACGCGTCCCCAGAAGCCTGGTCTTTAGGCGACGCCTCACTCGCCCCAGCAGCCCCTCTCTGTCTCTTGGCAGCGTCATCCTGGACGGGCGCCGCGTCGTCCAGCCCACGCTTCGATGCACGCGGCGCCACCGCTGGGCTCTCGTGCTCCGCTGCCATGTCGTCAACAAGGCCTGGATGCCACGCCGACTTCGGCCGGACCGTGCGCGGCTCCATTGACATCACGTGCGACTCGGACAGAGCTCCGTCATCATCTCCCCGGCCAGCGGCTCTCTGGCAGCTGGCATGCACCCGAAGCAGCACCAGCATCATCCCTCCGAAGACCAAGGTAGCCGGAGAGATGATGCGCGGCAGCTCTCTCCGCAGGCCATGACGCTGCCTGAGCTGTTCTCGGAGGCCCAAACGAGCGATGCCCATGCCGCCCTTGCCTATCTGCTCCATCAGTACAACCACCTCGTGAGCGAATATACCCATCTCGCATCGCTCGTCCCTGGGCTGGAACACAGCGAGCCTATCGGACTTGGCGTCGACATGGCGCCAGCGACGTCTCTCACAGGTCGGATTCGCAATCTGCGCCGACGCAGTACCCGCGGTCTGCGGAACGAGTCCAACAAGGCGGTGGTATACCCTGCCGAGGCGTCCATGGACGTGCCCAACATTGTCGAAACCATGCACACCGTGTCGCCAAAACGCGAAGGCACGCCTGTTCACTTCGGCTCGCAGGTGCACCACCATTCGCCTCGCATATGGCGCAAGTCGAGTGCCCCGTCCATGTCACAGCGCATCCCCGACTCACCGTCGCAGCGTATCGTGTCGCGACAGGCGGCGTCACCCCGACTGAGCACGCGGTCGCCTACCATCGCTCGCCCCCAGCCACGCAAGCCGAGTTCGCGGCCGACGACGCCTCTCGACGATGCCTCACCGCACCCTGAGGTGGTGCCCCTGGCCCAGGCCGAGGTGCATGTCTATGGCTCCGTCGTGCGCTCGCTTCAAGGACCGGATGCCGTCGGCTTTCGCGTCAAACTTCTGCCGCAGCCTGATGTGCGCCGCCGCTGTCGAACAGCGCGTGCCGTCATGACATGGTCGGATCTCGTCGCTCTGCATGAGCGCCTCTTGCTGCGAACGCATGCACCTCCTTTTGCTCTGCCAGATCGCTCCTTATTCGAGGCGCCGTACACACCCTCACGCCTGTCAGATCGGAACAAGGCCGTCGCGACGTACCTGCGCTCACTGCAACTCGCGTCCTCGGTGTCGGACGATCTTCTCTCGCAGTGCTTCGCCGCTCACACGGCCGTCGAGCCCGACGTCGATCCCGTCTACGGCACCTGTCTGTTGCAAGATGATCTGCTTCGCGTCATGAGCGATGCGTGGCTCTTTTGCCACTGTGCCCTCTACCACCACGTACTCACGATCCACGACCCGTCATCGCATCACCAGCCCATCGTCTTTGACCTGCGCCGCACTCGCATCGGGCGCCAGTATGAAGTGCCACTGTACGCACGGGACCCAAATGCACGCACCACCCTCATTGTGCTGCAGCGGACGCAGCAGCCATCGTCGGCTCCCGTCAAGCTCGCTACCGAGTCGTCGCGGCACCACAGCGAGTGGATGAGCGCTCTTCTCCGCGAGAGCGAAGACCGCTCACCCGACTCCGCGCACGAAACGGAGCTGTTCTACACGCCCAAAGACACGGACGAAGGCGCCTTTCCGTCGTCGCCGCGTCTCGACCGCCCGACCGTATCCGTGTCGCCCGCCAGCGACCAAGGACGTTCATCGCTCCTCAGCCGCTTTTGGTATGGCACAGAGCCCTCGTCCACCGCACTCCAGCCAGAAAAGCGCCGCTTCTTGTTCGGCATCCTGCCGCTCGGCTCGTCCGAGGAGGCGCCCACCTCGCAGAGCGTGTTCGGCATGCCGCTCGCTGAGGCGGTAAAGCACACGGGCATGTCGATGGACAGTGCGCCCAGTCCTGTGCCTGTCGTCATCAAGCGGTGCATCGAGTTCCTCGACCAGCCATCCGTGGCATCCGAAGAGGGTCTGTATCGCGTCAATGGCAGCATGAGCGCCATCAAGTCGCTGCAGGACAAGTTTACCGCGTCAGGCGACGTGGATTTCGTCGAGACGCAGCCTTCAGGCAACCTAGACGCTCATACCGTCGCTGGCCTGCTCAAAATGTACTTTCGTGCGCTGCCCGAGAATTTGTTTGGTGACACACTGCCTGACGCCATGCTCGCGCTCCAATCGGACAGCCAAGACGACCGCCTGTGTGCCCTGACAAGTGTGCTCGATTCTCTCCCGCCCGAGAACTATGCCGTGCTGTGTGTGCTCTGCAAGCATCTGCACAACGTGTACTCATTCGAACACGCCAACAAAATGACGCTCCAGAATCTGAGCATCGTGTTCAGCGCGACACTCGATCTGCCGACGGAATTGGTTCTCACTCTGCTGCAAGAGTGCCAGCACCTGTTCACATACCCTGAGTATCTCGTGGTGAACGACTACGCCGACGAGAATCCCCCCACAGCCCTGCCTGAGCGCATCCAGTCCATGTCGCTACAGCCGCCGCCCGAGCCGCAGCCACGCCGCGGACACTACCAGCGGCTATCGGATGCGCCGCTATACGACCCACGTCACCACGCACCGCGCGCCGACGATGCGCACGATGGCACGAGTATCGCCAGCGAGCGATCCACGTCCTCGACCCCCTTCCCTCCCGCCTCCACCGTCGCACCAAGCTGAGCTTGGCGCCTGTCTCTCGTTGTTAGTTGCTGTAGTGGAGGTTGCCTGGACGCCATGTCGACCCTCTATGTGACCGAGCCGCCGACCGACGGCAAGGTGCTGCTACACACGCCGAAGGGCGAAATTGAGATCGAGCTGTGGTCCAAAGAAGCGCCCAAGGCTTGCCGCAACTTTGTCGCACTCGCCCTCGAGGGCTACTATGATCAATGTGTGTGGCACCGCATCGTGCCCGGCTTTATTATCCAGACGGGCGATCCGACCGGGACAGGCCACGGCGGCGAATCGTTCTATGGCGCGCCATTTGAAAATGAGCGCCACCAGCGCCTCCGATTCCATCGCCGGGGCCTCGTGGCGATGGCCAATACCGGCGAACACAACACGAATGAAAGCCAGTTTTTCATCACGCTCGACGCGACGCCCGAGCTGCAAAACAAGTACACGATCTTTGGATGCGTAGGAGGCTCTACCATTTACAATGTGCTGTCGCTTGCTGACGTCGAGATATCCGCGACAGAGCCGGACAGGCCCGTATACCCGCCCAAGCTCCTGCGTGCCGAAGTGATCCACCATCCGTTTACGGACCTCGTGCCACGAATCACGCCGGCTGAGCGTCAGGCTCAGCAAGAAGCGCGCGCGTTGGCCGCTCAGCGCCAGGGCACCATGGAGCGTCAACGAAAACGACCCAAGAAGAATACCACGCTCCTCAGCTTTGGCGATGAAGAAGATGCGCCGCTCGTGACTGAAAAGAAGCCCATGAGCAGTCACGATTTGCTCCACGATAAGCGCCTCAGCAGAGCAACTATGCTCTCGAGCAAGCCAGCCACCAAGCCCCAGCCTCCGCCCAGGCTAGAGCCAGCGCCTGAGCCTGAGCCTACGCCCTCGCCCGAGCCTACGGCTCAGCCCTCGCACGAGCTCACGGCACCACGCCCACCGACCTCCTCGGCTCTCGCTCCCTCCTCCGTGAGCTCCTTGGCCGCTCTCCTGCAAGCCTACAAAAAGGACCGCGGCCACGAACATGATACCCTATCCCGTCTCGACGCATTCCAAAAACGCATGCGATCAGAGGCACCGGCGCCCCAGCGACATGCGCGCTCGCGTGAGGCAGAGAGCGAAGACGAGCAGGATATGCGCGAGTATGGCGACGACGAGGACGACGACGCAGATTGGCGGTCCCATACATTCCAGTCGGATGGTAGGCCGCTGCAGGGGAACGACCCTTTGTCCGTGCACGACTACCAAGTCGTCGATCCACGCGCCTCCAGGGGCTCCTTGCCTGCCTCGCTCAGCTCGCATCGCGAGAGACAGGCACACGAAAAAGCACGCGCACCATAGTCCCATCAGTCACATGGCTGCCCAAGTACAAGTGTCTCCGGCCCCTTTGGATCCGTGCGAGGCGCATGACATCATCACCGCAAGGGCTCTTTCAGCTGACGGGCCCCGATGCGTACCGCGTCGAAGACGCCGACGAAGAAGTGTACCTGCTTCACGTACGCAGCGGGGAAAATACCGAGGGACTCGGCGTGGTCGATAGCAAACACGATACGCTGTGCGTGACGCTTCGTATATCGAGCCAGGCAGGCCGCTCATGTCCCGAGGACATCCAAGTCGTGCTGCACCAAAACTGCACGGCCCTGCGATCTCGCGCTGGTGATACCGGCAGCGTAGCATGGCGCTGCAGCACGTTCTTTGCCGAGCACATGCTTCAGCAGCTCTGGGGCACATGGCCCGGGCCCTCGCTCTTTCACGCACAGAGCTTCTCCGCCTGCCGTGTGCTCGAGCTGGGCGCGGGCACCGGTGTCCTGCCCGCCTGCCTGTTTGCGCATCCCGGCTGGCTTCATCCGTCGTCGCGGCCCATCCGCTGGATCGCCACAGACCGCGCGGACAACATGCCACTCCTCACCAAGAACGTCGGTGGCGGCCGTTACGATCATGCACACGCCCAAGTATCTGTACGTGAACTAGACTGGCTTGACGTACAGGCTGCATCTGGCCGCGTGCTGGACCGACTACGGACAGATATTCTCTCCGCCTACGAGGGAGCCTATCCCGACCTCATCCTGTGCTTGGACTGCGTCTACAATCCCGCCTTGCACCGCCCGCTCTTGTCTACACTGCATGCATTCTGTCAGCCGCAGCACACTGCGGTCCTACTGGTGATGCAGCTTCGGGACGTGGACAATACGCTCGAGTTTCTCACGTCATGGCTGTCCGCATCGTGGACCGTATACCACGTCCCCGAATCGCTGCTGCCGCCTCCGATGCAAACGGCCTACGTGGCCTGGGTGGCATGGCGCACGGTGTAAATCGGCCGAAGACGCGCGACGCGTCGCGCCGCACGCCTCCATCTCTTTCAGCCATCATGTCGGTCCGCCTGCTGGTAAAGCGCAACCCTGCCTACCCCCTCGCCAAGCTGCCTGTCCGTGGCAGTGCACAGGCAGCAGGCTACGATCTTTTCGCGTGTGAAGATGCCGTGATTCCCAAGGGCGGACGCGCCGTCGTACAGACCGGTATTCATGTGGCCCTGCCTGAGGGACACTATGGCCGTGTCGCCCCCCGCAGTGGCCTGGCCGTGAAGCACGGCATTGACGTGGGTGCCGGTGTGGTCGACTCTGACTACCGCGGCTTGCTGGGCGTCGTGCTCTTCAACTTTGGCTCCGACGATTTCCAGTGTACGTATGCACCTCGCTCACCACAGTCCGTGCCGGCGACCGCATTGCACAGCTCGTCATTGAGAAGATCTCAACGCCCGATGTCGAGGAAGTGGACTCGCTCGACGACACGACACGCGGCAGCGGTGGATTCGGGTCTACGGGTGGATTCTCTAGCGCTAAGTAGGCACATACCCCCTCGTCGATCCATGGATATGCGTTGTACAAACTTTTTCCCTCCCATTCATTCTACATGATCGCGGCTTAGTTGAGTGGCGTCAGAATCAGCGGCATGCGGATACCTTCCGGCCACTGGCCCTCGACAAAGGCACGCCGGACAATCTGCTGACGCTGCACAAGCGTCCAGTCAGGCACCACATCGAAGCGGAAGTGAAGTAGCAAGTGTGCCAACAGAACCAGCGTCTCAAGGATGGCCGTCTGCTTGCCGACACACGAGCGGGGACCAGCAAGGAAGGCAAACAGCTGACCCGGCGGCAGCTTGGCGTCAATGACACTCTTGGGCAGGTTGTCCCAGCGGTCAGGGTTAAAGTCTTGCGCATCCTCACCCCACAGGTCCTTCGAGAGCTGGATCACATTGAGAGGAATGAAGAGCTCGTGGCCCTTGGGCATCACGATCGAGTTGTACGTGCCCTTGCCGTCAGCACGCTTGTACGAGCGCGAAAGCGGCACCACATCATCCTTCAAAGCCACACGGATCGTGCTGGGAATCGAGGGCATCATACGGATCGACTCCTTCACAACGTTGTCGAGGTAGTGCAGCGAGTAAATATCACGCACCGGCTGCGTGTTGTAGATCTCACGCTCCTCCTCCGACAGCGAGTCAAGCTCAGCCATCTCCTTAGCATGCGCCTCCTGCACCTCCTTGCGGAGACGCTCCTGCACGTCGGGATTCATGGCGAGCAGCCACAATGCCCAGCTGTTCTGCGTAGCTGTCGTCTCATGACCAGCAATAATCAGCGTCGTCATCTGACCCATCAATTCCTCGTTCGACATGCGCTCCGACGCCTTGAGGTCCGTCGCCATGTTCGCACGAATCATGCGCGACACAAGCGACTTGTTCCTGCCGGACGTGTCATCATCAAAGCTGTCCTTCGACACACCCTGGTTCTCAGACAGAATATCGTTGCGCAGGCGCTCCACAATGATGGCAGCTTGCTCATCCACAATGGCCCTGGCGTTGTGGATCGTCGTGCTGCGCTTCGTAGGGATCTTGCGCAGCCAACTCATGCTGGGCTTCTCCGAAAGAATCAGGTACAGCGCCACCGCCATGTCCACATTCAGCACAGCCTCCATCAGCGTGTTCATCGCACCAGCCAAACGGTCCTTATTACCATGCTCGAGCGACTGGAAGTCAAAGTCAAAGCCGATCTCGCCAATGATGTCCAGCGTCGTACGAGAAAGCCAAAACAGCACATCCACTACGGCCTGGTTCTCGGGATGCGCCAGAGCCACGTCACGATCCGAAGGAGCCTGACCGGTAATCTCCGTATCCTTGGGGATTTTGCCCGTGTGGCGATCAATTTCCTGACGCGTAATAGCCTGCAGCTTCTTCACCAGCTTGTGAGCGTGACGATGCACAGCGGGCTGAAAGTCCTTCACGACACTCGGAGCAAATGCAGGAGCAATAATCTTGCGCTGACGTGCATGGTTCTGACCGTCGATCGACACAAGACCGTCACCCAGCACGCTGCGCAAGAAAGTACTCGTGTACTCAGGCTTGGGGTACTGGTACGCACGAGATGGGCTCAGAACATGAAGCAGGGCTTTCGGGTCAGCAAGTAGCACACGCGGCACGTTAAAGGTGTGGTGGTAGCGGTACACAGGACCCAGCTCGTTCATCCACTTGACGTGCTGCTCACCAGGCTCAGCCTTCTTGATAGCACGGAAATCACCAAACAAAATCTTCAAAGGATCCGTGCTCTTCACCTTCGGGATATGCCTCCATGGGTGAATCATCTCACCGATGGTCATGCGATACAGCGACAGAAGCAGCTGATGCGCGACGAAAATCACCGGGAGAGCCAGAGCAAGACCCGCAAGGCCCAAAACAGCATACAGCGCATCCTTCACGCTGAAGAAGGGCATGTCAGCCATACTGATCCAGGGGCCAACAAGATGGTGTTGGGGGACAGGGACGAAGTGGTACGATTTCAGCTGGGAATTTCACACCGAGTCCTGGCGCGACCAGACGAGACACCCCCACTTCAGAATCCGGCGCTTGTGACTGGCCCAATACCCAACACAGTAGACCCAGATGGAGTCTGTGGCAACATCCATCCACTGACATTCATGTGCTTTATGTGCACATTCAATGTCTATTCCCTTGCGTGATTGGCTCAACTACGCAAATTCTCTCCCGGGCTTGGCCAATTCTAACACGCTTAGTAGATTTTTACCGTGCGCCCGATAGCTACGTCTGGATCGCGGGACAGCCGCGAGATCGGGTTGTGTTCACGTGAGCTACGAGCGAGAAAAAGACCCACGCAGGAACCGAGTAACCCTGGCCCTGCATGTGTCAAGCGAAGCCAAGATGCGGCGACGGCTTTTTCGCTCTGCAGTGCTGAATAATATCGACTCGTATTTTTGCACACCGTATTGATATACTGCACGCAGCTTGCAGAGGGTTCACTTGCGTGCGTAATCATTCGCGCTTCTGATTCAATGATTTTCCCGCCCACATGTAAAGGGCGCATTGATAACCAAAAAAATTTGAACCCGCGCACTGTCCTGGCGTCAGCTGACCGCCCAAATTTTTTCTGTGCAGGGGTCCGGAATTGTAGGGAGATGGAAATTTCCGAGTCGAAGGGAACTCGCGCCAAGGCTGATTGTTCTTCGTCACCTTGAAGCATTGACATCCATATGTCGTCGCTAGTGCTAACGCCTAAGCGTTATTTGATTCTAACGAATCCGGCGACAGGCCAGGTGAACCCGCTTCTCTCTATAGCTGAGGAGCTGGTGAATCGTGGTAACCAGGTGGTGTTCATGTCTTCGGAGCCTATTTTCAAGAAGCTCAAGAAAATCCAATCCCGCATGGGATTCATCGTGCAGCCTGAAAGCACCCCAAGCCCAGAGTATGTCATGCGGATGCCTCTGGTGTTCTATACGCTTGGTGACAACGAAGTAGTTGCCGACTACACAGACAAGGCGGCGAAACTTTCGGACCATTTCCACGAAGTTCTCCGATCCAAGCCTGGTCAGATCTGGGCATGGCTTAGTATGTTTGCTGAGCACGTACCTGGTGCGACGGACTCCTACGGTGAGGTGGTTTTCATGATCCGCGATCTGATCGAATCACTAGACCCTGACATGATTATTGTCGACAACTTTAGCGCATTTGCTGTGGATGGTGTTCGCCTGACGAAACGTGCTTTTATCGAGACCTCTCCTGCAGCTGCCTCGGCTGTGGCAAGCAAGGTAAATATTTTTCGCAACCCTATGCCCATGAGCGGTGGTCGTTCGGCTACCGGTGGTATCTTTGTCTTTTTCCACAATCTGTTGTTCATTCTAATCTGGCTGCATTTTATCTTCTTCAATCGGCATCCTGCCCAGCGCCGTCGCTACCGCAAGGAAGTACTCGGCCTCAAACCCACTGATATTATCTGTGACTCTATTATGACGCCAACGCCGGGCATGTTGCCTCAACAGATCGCCACCATCTCTTTTAACGTGGCCAACATGGATATATATCCTTCGGATGCGTATGATAACTCGGTGTACTTTGTGGGTCCCTGCTTTGCTCCCAAACAGCTGACGATGCCCAGTGCCCGCTCGATCCCGTCAAGCCCGGTCAACTTCTCGTTCCGCAACCTTGAATTGTCGCCTAATGTGTCCACAGCATCTACACCTACGATTGCTGATGGAAGTATGCTTGAAAAGCAAATGTTGTCTGCTCATGCTGTGGCGCAGATGCAAGATCCTGTCAAGATCTGGATGGACCGTGCTATGATGGACTCAAAGCGTGTCTTGTACTTGAATATGGGCAGTATCTTCTTCTACAACAGAGAAGACTATGACAACATTGTTGCCTCGCTTGAGATGCTTCACGAGCAAGTACCGGATATTCTTGTCCTTTGGAAAATCGGCAACCATCCCCAGAGTGTGCAGCCCATTCCCACGTTGGAGGAATGCAACCTGCCCTCCTATATTCGTCGCGAGCACTGGATTGCGGACGTTGAAACTGTTCTTTCGCATCCGGCTCTGGCCGCTTTTATGCACCATGGTGGAGGTAACTCGTACAACGAAGCCTTGGCTCATGGCGTGCCGCAATTCTGTATTTCACAGTGGGTGGATACGCACGACATTGGATTGTACATTCAGCATTCAGGTGTGGGCCTCTGGGCAGAAAAGTCGCCCAAGTTTGACCCATCGGATATGGTTCCGAAGCTGGTGCGTCTGCTGAAGGACGACTACAAGCGGTTCCGACACTCAGCATTGTCTTGGAAGCTAAAGTGCATCCAGGCTGGTGGCACCATTGGCACCGTTGATATTATTGAAAATTTGCTCAAGTCGTACGATTTCCCTGATAACAACAGCAAGGCTCGCATACCAGACGCCATTTAGTATGGATCATGTGTTGCGCTTGGTTTTTCTGGGTCGTATAGTGTATCGAGAAATTGAGTGGTGTTAGACTACGAAAGTAATTAATTAACGGCCTCGGTTGCAGGTGTTTTGAGTGACTCAATATTTCGCACTGCACAGTTAGTGTCGTGGCATGTACATACATGACAAAGCTGTAAACTCCCGTCCCGATCGGTCGATCGACCGACGAAGAGAGCATGCGTTAGTACTGTGCTGCGAACAAATGAGTTGCCTAGATGGCTGGGGTGCCACACCATCCCGACAAATAAGAATGCGTACCACTGCGTGGTTAGTATGTCTCGAGCCAATGCAATACGTACAGCGTGGATAATACCCTAGAAGTAAAAACATACGCGTCAGCACCGAGCAAACGTAATGTGCACATACCGGAATGTAACCAAGACAAGTCAGAAGGACATTAACTGAGACGGTTAACCATGTGATGACGCGAATCTCACGTACTCCAAAAGTCCGAGTGGCAGCCACGCTCCAAAAACACACCAAGGGGTGGCACAAAGATGGCAGCAATCAGCTTAATCGTGTCCGATCCACTGTAACATGGTCAGTCGGGCCATAGACGCACGTAATAGGCATGGTCAATGTTGGTCGTTACGAAATAGTCGGGTGCTTGGCGGCCCCGATCGTCCGCGTCTGGTGCATGGAGCATCTTGCCATGCCATTTGCTGATGGGGTAATATGCTGATGTAATACGCGGCGAAACACGCCGCAATCGTACCAGTCTACAGAAAGATAAAGGTGGACCTGGTCAACTAATTATGTTGCAGAGAAATCGAGAAATGGCAAGAAAGGGGAAGAAATAGGGTTATAGGATAGGCGTGTTTTGAGCAAGGCGCATCTTTTCTTGCTCGAGGCGCTGGTACAACAGCGTCACGGCCATCTGAATATTGGGTGGGGGACCCGTGATCGTGACAAGGCGCTCCGTGCCACTGCCGCCTGCAGCGATGCCAGCATTGCGTTCCATGATTTTGATATGACTAGCGCTTAGTTGACGAATCTCATTGATTTTCTGGCCACCCTTGCCAATGATACAGCCAACTAGATCATTTGGGATAAAGATTTGCTGCGTCTGGAAACCAGGGGTCAGCACCGAGCCGAGCACTTTAGGGCTACCACCCGCGCTCAGCATACTAGAATTCGGCGATGCCGTGCCAATAGGAGAGCCCATGAGCGAGGTACCCAAAGCTCGATTCATAGCAGCTGGGCGGTAAGGGAGATTATTGGCGCCGCGGTCAGGATGCTCGAGCAAAGTCGCTCCGACATAGTATACGGCGATGTGAAGGGCATCCGCCACACCTGTGATATTCAAGATCCGCTCGGTGGAGCCGGGCAACATAGTCTCGCCCGCATGCAAACGAGCACCGCTGGCTTCCTGGATTTCCTTGATTTTGCTGCCCTGGCGACCGATAATCGCTCCCATATGCGAGTTGGGAATAATGAAGCGGAACGAGGCAGCACGTGCACCAGGCAGGGACGGCTGGTCGAATGGCTCGTCATTGATGCGGCGCACCAGCAAGCCAAAGGCTTTGCTAACTGCATCCAAAGCACCCGATACAGTCAGAATGCGCTCTGGATTCGACGGAATGCTTTCGCTAATATTGAGGCGTGCGCCGCTTAGCTCGCGGATTTCATTGATGTGACGTCCCTGTTTTCCAATAATGACACTAGCGTCACTGGTGATAATCAATGCGCGCATCACGATAGGGCCTGGTGCTGGTGGCTGGGTATACAGCGAAGGAGACTGAGACACATTGGCAGGACTTGCCAGGCTGGACAAAGCGGGTGCGGACGTGTACATGGACGGGCCCTGCTCCATGACCACACTGCTGCCAGATGCGTCAAACAGCATGGGTGTGTGAGTGAGGGGCACGGACATATGAAATGGAGAGTCTGGAGCTGCGCCGCTGGTGTTGCTGGGCGTATTCGAAGTGGCAGTTGAAGAAACAGCATTCCCTTGCATGTGGGTGGACGCGCTGCTGTTGCCCATGGCAACATCTGCTGCATGTTGTTGAGTAAGTTGATCGATCGTATTGACGTCACTCATCGCGGGTTAGCTCGTTAGGTCCAGCGAAAGGAATGAACAGGGAGGAGTGACAGGGGAGAATTTGGTTGCCAAGAATGAAATCAAGGGAGAAGTATGGGGGCTGTGTAAATGGTAGAACAACCGCTCAGCGCCGCAATAATCAGGAAGAATCTTGAGCCTAAATGTATGCACAATAGGCTTGCTATCTGCAGCTGAGGAGAGGCGTGGAAGGGGAGAGGCGAGGAGGTCGACAAAAACGATACGGGAAACGCCGAGCCCTTGGTCCCCAACGCGGACGTGTCGAGCAATTCGACTGTCGAATGCGTCTTCGAACGCCGCTGTATCTCATGCGTGGGGATGCGGACAAAACGTGAATGATGCATATTCTGCACGTGCTTTCTCTAAGAGCCTCACCAATAAGAGCAGGTCCAAGAAAATTGCCGGCCGGCCAGACCTGGCATGGCAGGAATTTCATGCCCCTGGGCTGCACTGTGGTGCAGTGGCGATGCATGCAGATACCATATGAACGCATGGCTTACACAGACTCGAGTGACGCCGTGGCACGACCGATCCGCGTCCTCCGCCTCGTTTGCGACGCACAAGGTGCGTCCAATCATAGGAATGACTCAGGTTAATTCATAGCCAAGGCAAGGACTGTGAGGTCCTGCGTGCACAGCATAAATGCAGACTGTCGTCTGCAAGGTACAGCGTCCGCGCTGGAGGTAGATCGTAGGTCCTGCCGCACTGGCGCTCCTGTTTGATGACAAAGCGTGTTGGTCGTCAAGAAAGTGGCGCTCGTCGCGTAATAGACATTGGCGATGGACCAACCACAGCTGGTTGCGCCCAGCCACGGTCAAGTTGTAGACGAAGCCAAGACAGCTGCACCTTCACGGGATGCAGCTGATCTTGCCAAAAGTGCCGAGCGCGAAAAGTGGCGCGCTTCCTTGCGCGAGGCCAACCAGCATGTGTGGCTCCATGGTCCGCATGGATCTGGCGACAATCTCGACGCATCGCTCAAGCGCAACTCGGCCTTCATTAAGCGGCTGAAGCAGACCAACTTGGCAGATGCCAAAGATGCGCTTGTCAAGGAAGTGCAACTACTGAGTCTGACCAAATACTTGGACGAACTTATACCCAGCATACCTGAGATTTTATGGAAGGCGACGACGCTCAAAGACAGATATGCGGCCATTGAGATTCTGTGTGCTTTGCATGCCCGATTTGGTGGCTCTGAGTTTACTGAGCCGCTGCTCAAGGTGATGGAGCAGGAAATCGTGCCGCCACCACCTAAAAGTCAGGATGCCTCGAACGAGCAGGCGCAAAAAGAGGCTGCACTGGTCGCGCGGCAGCGATCGTTGCTTCGTGGCGTCACTGAAATGGTGCTCGTAGGCCTCGTTGGCCCCATGACGCAATCGGAAGGTGTGTGCGCTCCAGGTCTGACCTGGTTGTATGAGCAGCTGCGTAAAATGCTGTCCCAAGACCGCGATCTTGTATATACGTCCGTGGCCCAGGCGATATTACGCTCTTATGGCTCCCTGCTGCTTGTTCCTATGGAGACGCACGAAGCCGGCCAGCCAGGTGTGCCGATGGGCAAGCTGGCTGAGGACGCTGTGATATCCGAGGCTCAGAGCCTCAAGTTCCGCAAGCTCTTCGAGGCATATTATGCGATGTTGGCACGTCGTGCTCAGCGGGAACACGAACGACTTCAAGAGCAAGAGCAGCGCAATAGCGATGCCTATATCCGGTCAGGCGTGGTGTTTGATGATCGTCAGTCGGCCTTTGAGCGCCGTGTGAGTGATGTGCATACCATGATCGAAGCCATGCATGCGATGGCTGCGTCGCTGCAAGTCGAGCTTCCCGAGCTGCGCGAATCGGACAAGGATCCGTCTGCGCCGCGTTTTGGAGTAAACCTTGAAGCGACATCCACACTGGCGGAGATGTCGGCCAAGATGGAGCAGGAGTACGCCTCTGGCAAGAGTCCGTGGGAGGACGAGGAGATGCGCAAGTTTTACAAAGATCTGTGCCCTTTGGACGAGTTGCTTCCCGCCTCGGTGTTGGAGGCGGCTGCCGCGTCGTCGGATGAGACCGATGCGCGGGTGCAGCAGTCCCTCCAGCACTCGCTAGATCGTCTGCCGACGATGTGCAATCAGGGCACCGTCGATGACGTGGCCATCGAACTTGGATTCCAGCTCAAGTCGATGTCGGCTCGCCGCCTGAGTGCCGCACTCCTGCATGTGCCGAAGCACCGCTGGGATATGTTACCGTACTATGCGAGGCTGATCGCGACGCTGCAGCCGTACCGGCCAGGCTTGGCGGAGGCGGTGGTCGAGCATCTGAACCAAAAGTTGCGGCAGCAGCAATCGTTTCGCAAACCGGATCGGCAGCTGCAGAGCCATCTCATCATCTACCTAGGCGAGCTCACCAAGTTTGGCCTTGTGCCTGAGCACATTGTGTTTCACTTGTACAAGGTCCTGCTGGACGACTTTTCACCGACGTCCATTGAGATGCTGGCCCTGTCCATCGAGACATGCGGTCGTTACTTGCACCGCATGCCTGCCACAGCAGCCCGCATGCAGCATGTGCTGGACTTGCTGCGCCGTAAGCGCTTGGCACACAACTTGTCCGAGCAGCACACGCTCCTGCTCGACAATGCCTACTACAAGTGCGTGCCACCTGATCGGCCGATCGTGACGTACCGCGAGCCGTCGGCTATGGAGCAGTTTATCACGCATGTGTTCACGCACATGCTGGGCCACGGCTCGTTTGACAGGACGCAGGCGCTTGTCAAGATGCTGAACTGGAGTGACGAGTCGATTCGTGCCCACATCTTTACGCTCTTCACGTCGCCATGGCTCCTGACGCACGACACACTGCCACTGCTGGCGCGCTTGCTGAGTCGGATCCAGCAGTGCCACGAGGCGTTTGTCTGTGAAGTGCTCGACACACTCAGCGAGGATATCGAGGCGGATCTCTTGCACCTTGACTTTGCGGGGCATCAGCGCCGCCTGGCTCGTGTGCGGTACCTCGGTGAATGTCACGCCTGCTTCCTAGTGAAACCGGATGCGATGCTGCAGCAGCTGTACCGTTTGTGCGTGCCACAACCGCAGCGCAAGGATGCACCCAACGACTATACGCGCGTGCGAATGGCCTGCACACTTTTGCCTTACTTTGGGAAGGCATTCCAAAAGCCGCCGTACAAGCAGCGCTTGGATCACGTCTGTGCGGTCCTGCAGCACTACATTTTGTCGAAAGATGAGCCCCCGGTAGAGGTCGCGTACCTGCTTCAGGATTCGTTTTCGCACCTGGGTGTGAGCCGCGATGGCCGCGTGAATCACAAGCGTCTGGCCAAGCGGCTACGCGAAGCGCAGCCGTACCTTGCCAAGCTCGACCTTGGAAAGCGTATGGCAGGCAAGCGACCGGCCCACAGAGGCGATGGCGACAACGACGACGACAACGACGACGACCACGACGATGAGGAGGATGACGACGACGACGACGATGACCCCGAGCGCCAAGCAGCGCAGCAAGCGGCGCTCGACGAGCGTGCCGAGGCCGACGTGGAGCAGGAGCTCGCGATGCTCATGGCCGATACGGGTGGGCCAAGCGCGGCGCCGTCGGGCATGGCTCTCGAGCAGACGCGGTCGATGCTAGCGCGGGCGCATGTGCCACGTCGGCGTCTTGAGGCGAACGACCAGCACATGGTCTTTTCGCTCGTGTCGCGGAAGCAGACGCAAGACATTCATGTCCCCACGGATGCATCCATATCAATGCATGCGCGGCAGCAGCAGGCGGAGGCGGAGGCGGAGCGGCAGCAGCTCAAGGCGTACGTGTTGGCCTACCGCGAGCGGGAGGAGTCGTAGCGCTACATGCTATCAGACACGGGCTCATCCAGATGCTCCTCCTCTTCCGCGACGAGCTTTTCGTTTTTCGACTCGGTGTTGGGCGCCATGACGTAGTGAGGGCCGACATCCGTCTCCCGCAGCTGCGCACGCTCGCCGATATCGGCGTGCGAGCCGAGAATGCAGTTTTCCACCTTGGCATTGTCGCCGATGCGGACGCCGTCCATGATGACCGAGCGCAAAATGCGTGCGCCCTTGCCGATGGTGCACTGCCGCCCGACAATTGAGTGCTTGAGCGTAGCGCGCTCGTCGATGCGTGTGTGGCTGCCGATCAGGCAGTCGTTCGAGAGCTGTGCGCGTGGATGAATCGGGCCGTCGTCGCTTTTGGGTGCCTCGAACGGCACAACGCCGCAGCCGAGTATGGCCGGCAGGGGGAACGGCGCCGGCAGCGGCATCGATGTGCTGGCGAGGCGAAGCAGATAGCGACTGCAGTCGAGGTACGTAGGCACCGTGTTGGCGCGCGCCATGAATGCATCGTCGGCAGAGCGGAGCTTGTCGGCCTCGAGCACATGCTGCGGCGCACATGGCCGGCGTGGCTCGGGACGCATGTGAGCCAGCATCATTTCGCAGTGGGGGTGGAAGGGCGTGCCGTGCGTCGTGTCGACGACAGCGTCGGTGGCCGAGCATGGGCCCTCTGCCGAAGGCGCGTCGGTCGTCCACTCGGCCTTGTGACTCAGCCGCTTTTGCCAGCCGCACTTGACGACAAACGGCACGAGCTGCTCGGTGATATGGTTCAGTTCGGGATGCGCTTCCAGGAGCGGGAGCAGCGGCTGGAGATGCAATGCGTATACGTGCGAGTCGAGGAGGGCGGTCGTTACGCGGACGTGCGGGTGCGTCCAGAGCATGCTCATGCGGAGCTCCAAGTCGGATGCGTTCTTGTCGTACACGTCGTCCGAGTCCATCAGGAACAGGGGCTCGTGGATATGCAGCGTGTCCTTGGCGCCGTGCCTCTGGGACCGGATGCCCTCGTGCGAGCGCAGTGGGCGGCGATCGTAGGCCACGAACAGGTTCGCGGGCCCATCGCGCTCGCGTTCCTTGCCAGCGCCTTCGCTTGCGCTGCGCTCGTACAAGAGGCACGACACGGTCGGCACATCCGGCACGGCGCCCAGGTGCGCCATCAAGAAGTTGGAGAGCGGCATGTGCACGGCCATGAGATCCACCGGCACGACGAGCGGGTCCTGCGTCAGCTGCCGCGTCGCTGCTAGCCAGTACAGCAGCTGAGCGGTGCCCCACCGCGTGCGCGACACACTCTTGGACGGCTCACGCACGCTGCGGACCAGCTCACCTGGCTTGGGGCCGTACGGCACGAGTTCCACGTGCATCACGGGCATGCTCGGCTGCGGATCTACCAAGGCGCCCGTGCCGGAGAGGACGCTGGACGTCGAGCTGCCGAACGTCACCGACACATTGCTCGCGGACGACGAGCCCAGAGCCACCTGCGTCGCGGCCTGCTCGGCCTGCTCGGCCTCGCGATCTGAGCTCGATGGCACAAGGTACAGCGAGCGCAGCGCATCGTAGAACGCGGCATGCTGCGCGACAGGCGCCACCAGGAGACACGTACGGAAGCCAGCCGACACGAGCCACTGGAGAGGAAACGCGATCATCGGCCGATTCATCACAGGCACAAGCGCCTTCGGCATCGTCTCATCCATCGAGTCGCACAGCGGGTACAAATTCGTCCCCTCATCACTGAATATCACCGGCTGGAAGCGCTGCGCATGCAGCGACGGCGTCGGCAGCACCATCGTCAAAAAGACAAGGCCAGGGCCAGAGCCGCGGTGGGCGCCTGGGTTTTGTCAGCAGCCCACACGCACGTCGCTCGCTGTGCGCCGCGGCCGGCGAGTTGCCACATGCTCGCCGTTGCCCTGCACCGCGGCGTGCTTGTGAGGCGCCTCGGTCTGCGCACCCTGGCCACGTCGCGGGTGGTGTGGTCGCGCCCCCCGCCCGTCAAGCTGTCGGAAGACATTGTGACTGTCCCCAACCTGTTGACCATGTCGCGCATGGCCCTGTGCCCTGCGATTGGATGGGCCGTCATGACGCACCAGTCGCCCCTGGCGCTGGGCCTCTTGGGCGTCGCGGGCTGCACGGACCTGCTGGACGGATGGATCGCGCGGCGCTACGGCACCCAGACGGTGTTTGGCAGCATTGCCGATCCCGCCGCCGACAAGCTGCTGATGGGCACGATGGTCGTGTCACTCGGCCTGGGCGGTGCGATGCCGTGGCCGCTCGTGGGCCTCATTCTCGGCCGCGACGTGTTTCTCGTGGGACTCGCGTTCGTGATGCGGTACCGCTCGCTCGCGCCGCCCCGCACGCTCGCGCGCTACTTCAATCCGCGCCTGCCCAGCGTCCATGTGACGCCCACGCGCATCAGCAAGGGCAATACGTTTCTGCAGCTCGTGCTGGTCGGCGTGCTCACGCTCCTGCCGCTACTGCCCGAGTCCGTGCAAACGCATCCACACACGACGCGCGCCGTTCGCGTGCTCGAAGGCATCGTCGCGGGCACGACGCTCTGGACGGGCCTCGACTACGCTATCAGTCGACGCTCCATACGGTTCTTGCATGTAACATAGCTATACCAACTACTTCGATGACACCACATAGCCGGCGCGCCAGTGGCCCCCGCCCGCCTCCAGCTCGCTGCGTGTGAGCGGCGCCTCGTCCGTCGCGCGCCAGCCGGACCACGCCGTCTCAGGCACCGCATCATACTCGCCCGTCGCCTGCGTCGAGTGCATCACGGCCACCAGCGGCTCCAGCTCCGCACGCAGACGCTCCATCTCCTCCGCCGTAGCCGGCTGCGGCAGAGCTGCCAGGCGGTGCATGTGCGCGAGACGCGCCGGGTCGAGCAGCGGCGCCGTGTCAGCCGCCTGCGTCGCTTCGCGCACACTCCAAACGGGCGCGGCCGGGACGTGTCGACGGCGAGCGGCCGTGCTGTACGCCCGCCTGCCATCCGGCACCGCCGCTGGGGCGGGCGGCGGCGGCGCGGTCAGCTGCGACTGCATCAGCGCCCGGAACCGCGTGCCTGGCTGATCCAGCTGCTCAAACGTACCCTGCTCGGCAATGCGGCCATCTTCCAGCAGCATGATGGTATCAGCCGCACGCACGGTACTGAGGCGGTGCGCAACGATCCACACGGTCGTGCGGCCCTCGTTGATAATCGACGTGATCGCCTCGTTGATCAGCAGCTCCGACGCCGAGTCCAGCGCCGACGTCGCCTCGTCCAGCAGCAAGACACTCGGCTCACGCACCAGCGCACGTGCAATCGCTATGCGCTGCCGCTGTCCGCCACTCAGCTCACGCGGCCCAATCACCGTGTCAAAGCCCTGCGGCAGCGTCCGTACAAACTCGAGGCAGTGCGCCGCACGAGCCGCTCGCTCAATCTGCTCACGCGTCGCATGAGGCGTGCCGTAGCCAATGTTGAACGCGATCGTGCCCTCGAACAGCACCGGCTCCTGCGGCACGACGCTCATGACGGAACGCAGCGATTCAGGCGTGTACGTGCGAATATCGCGGCCATCCATCATAACGCGTCCCGAGTCAGGCTCGTAGAAACGCAGCAGCAGCGCATGCACCGACGACTTGCCTGCGCCCGAGCTGCCAACAAGAGCGACACTCGTGCCTGGCTGGATGTCGAGGCTCACGCCATTCAGCACCGCCTTTTCAGGACGGCTCGGGTACCGGAAGTGGACGTCGTCAAACTGGATGCGAGCGCCGCGGCGATCCATGCTCGCCACGTCCAGCTTCACACCTTGGCCCAGCGGGATCCGCGGCTGCTGATCCAGCAGGCCAAACACACGCGCACCCGCACCGACGCCCTTCATCAGCGACGTGAAAAAGTTCGTCATGAGGATCAAACCGCCACCCAGATACGCCGTGTACATCAGCAGCGACGTCAAATCACCCACCGTCAGCTGTCCCAGACTCACGAGATGACCGCCGTACGTGAGCAGCGTCACGATCGTACAGTTCCCCACAAAGCCCAGACCAGAGTGGAAAATACCGCCCGCGTACGCCTCCTTGGTCTGCAGCGCGGCAATCTCCTGAACACGAGCGTCAAAGCGCTTTTCCTCCGCGCGCTGCGTGCCCGACGCCGAAATCGTACGGAACGCCGCAGGAGACAAGCGCTCCTCAGCCGTGCGAGTCATCACACCCACGGCATCCTGCGTCTTGTTCGTCAGATTACGCAGGAATCGGCCGTAATAGGCGGCGCACAGCGCGGCAGGCGGAATCACAAGCATCATGACGAGCGTGAGCTTCGTCGATATGTAAAACATGGCCGAGCACGACGCCAGGACCGTCACCGTCGAGCGCAGACCATCCGCCAGATCCGTCGTGATCGCCCCACCCACCAAATTGCAGTCCATATTGATCCGACTGACAGTGTCGCCCGCGCCCTTGTCGGCAAACGACACATCCTGGCGCAGCGCATTGCTGAACGCCCGCTCGCGAATCCGCTGAATCACACGCACACCCGTCAGCTCCAGCAGGATATTCGAGCTCGCACGCGCCAACGCACCGGTGGCAAAGACACACAGCAACAACGTAGCGACCGTCGGCATCGTGAGGCCGAACGGGAATCGGGCGTCAGGCTGCGAGAAAAAGTCGACGACCTTGCCGATAGTAAAAGGCACCGAAAGCGATACGAGCGACGCTATCAAGAGCAGACCTAGGGCCAGCACAATGCCCCGCAGCTCGGGCCGCATCAGCTCCATCAAACGACGCACCGCCGGGTACTGCGATGACTTGCCCTGCGTAGGCCGCGACGATGCCATATCACGCAGAGCCGATACGACTTGCGATAGCACGCCACTGCTCTGGCGCGCTGGCTTCTTGTCCATCACCACACGAGACGTGTGCAGCGAGGCACGGAACAACGCCGTCAGGGGCGCCACCGGTCGCGCCATCGGGATCTGAGCGCGCATCATGGCAACACCACATGGCCCTGCCATGCCCGTGCGCACGGCGCACGTATGCGTCAATGGGACGCCTAGGCGCGACAGACCCGCCACTGCGATGCGCACCATGGTGAAAGCGACGCGTCCCTCGCCACGCCCAAGTGGCTCGCCTACCTTGCTATGGAATCACGTGATACTAAGGAAGCGAGGCAGCGTAGGCCGGCAGGACCTCGTGCTCGATCGCGGCGCAGGGCGGCGGCAGTTGCGTCCACAGCCGGAATTGGCGATACGCCTGTGAAAGCAGAATGTCGATGCCACGCACCGTATGCCATCCATGCATCTGCGCCAGCACCAGCAGAGGCGTGTGCTCCACGCCGTACGCCATATCGATCGCGACGCCACTCTGGGCAGGCAGCAACTCCTTGGGAAGCACAATGTCCGCCCCTTGCTCAGGCGATAGCGACGTGGCGGCCGCCGGCACATTGCTCACCACGACACGCAGCTGCGCGTGGTCGGCCCTCGCGCCCACCGACGCCAACGACGAAATTGCCTCCACATGCCACTCCACCGGCACTTGCTCGGCGAGCGCCACGGCCTTGTCGTACGTGCGGTTGTACAGCAGGATGCACGAAGCGCCGAGGCGGTGCATGGCGTACAGAGCAGCGCGCGCAGACCCACCAGCACCAATGACGAGTGCCACAAGTCCGTCCGATCGCACATGGGCGGCCCGAGCCCGGTCGTAGATCGCGTGCCAGTCGGTGTTTTCGCCGTGCAGCGCCACTCGGCCCGTGTCACTGTCACGTCGCGGCACGATCGTGTTCACCGCACCAATCACTTGCGCTTCAGGAGAAATGGAGTCTAGTAGCTGCATAATGGACAGCTTGAGTGGTATCGTGACACTCGCTCCGCCAAAGTCGGGCGCATGAAGGAGCTGCACGAGTCGCTCATCGACCGTGCTCGTCTCGAAGCGCTCATACACGTGCGGCAAGCCCAGCACCTGGAAGCCCGTATTGTGGATCAACGGGCTTTGCGACTGGGCGATCGGCGAGCCTAACAGGAACAGGCGGCGGCGTGGCAAGAGGCCTAGCAGGTGACGCGCCTCGTGAATCGCCCGCACCGACATTTGACCGGGTGCCGCCGACGACGGCATGAGCTCATGCGTGACGGGCGTCATGAGCGGATTCACGATGCGCGAGAGGCGGCCCATCTCGTGCATATTGATCGCAATCAACGGGTGCGGCGCGTCCCGTGCGACCGTCGCACGGAACGTCTCGAGATCCATCGAGTCTTGCCACGACCGCGCGACGCCCACGAGCTTGACCATGTCGCCCAGCTGGCGCCCACGATCGTACATGCGGCGCATGACCGGCGCCGTCCACCGCAGCTCGCCTGCCGTATCGTGATGCGATGCAACGATCAGTGATCGGCCGCGGGCCTCGGCCACGGCCGCCAGACGCGCGGCTGGACGGTGCATCTCGAGGTCGATGTAGTCGCAGCCCATGCGCAAGCCGAGGTACAAGAGCTCAAAGTACAGATCCTCGCTCTCGTCCGGCAGGCGACCACCCTGTGACGCGCTGCGCACCGTGTACAAAAGGGGCAGCGGTGTGATGCGCCGCAGCTCTGCGACCTGCTCCCGCACAAACGCAGGCGTACACTCGCGCAGCAAATCCACACGCAGCTCGAGCACGTCCACACCGGGCGTGATCTGCGTCATCAGCGGACGCGCCTCGTGCATGTCAGCCATCGTGAGGGAGAGGAAAAACGAGGGCGATGCTGGCAGCTGCCCAAGGCCGAGCGGCGTAGCCAGCTGCCGAGCGAGCGCCTCGGCGGTGGTATCACTGGCATTGACAGTCTCCATACACGCCGCGCGCGTATAGAGAGGCAGGCGGCGCGCATATACATCGCTCAGAGGCTCGCCGTACGCGGGGCGATCACTCGTCGCAAGGAAGGCACTGATGGCCTCATAGCTGCGCACGATGTGCACGACCGGCCCGACCTGCTCCCGCACATGCTCCAGAAGAGCACGACTCGGCGCATACTCGACGACACCGCCGCCCAGAGCCAAAACATGCCCTGTGGGATGCTGCGAAATAAGCGATGCAAGGATCTGCGCCTCAGCTTCACGGAACGCGTCCCAGCCGAACGACTGGACATACGCACCAAGATCACCATGCAGCTGCGCAAAGACCTCGTCGGCATCCAAGAACGTGCGGTGCAAAAGGCCCGCGAGACGCTGCCCCACATGCGACTTGCCCGACGCCCGCATGCCGATCAGCACGATCGTCGCGTCCGAGGCATACGCCGAGGGCGTCGGCCAGGCGCCCGTGCGCTTGGTGCGTGCGTGAACAAGGGCCTCGTGCAAGTGCGCGCCAGACACCGAGGCATGCAGCGGCCCATGCAGCACGTCCCACCAGGCGGGCCATGTCTTTTCGACGCACCGCTTTTCAAGAATCGTCGTGCTGCCAGGCACCACACATGCCAGCAGACTAAACGACATGGCGATGCGATGATCGTCGTACGACGACAGCTCGGCATTCGAGGTGAGCTGCGAGATCGGTACGCCCACAATGTCGATGCCGTCCTCATGCTCCGATGCACGAACGCCCAACTTGCCGAGCTCCGTCACCACAGCCCGCAGACGATCACACTCTTTGACGCGCTGATTCGCGATACCTGTAATACGAGTCGGGCCAGGCGCGACCGCGAACAGCATCGACGCCGTGATAAAGGCATCCGTCATGGACTCCATATCCACCGAGCCCAGCGCCCGAAGTTGGCCGACGGGCGGGCCGGTGACGGTGGTAGTGGTATCGGTCTGCTCGACCGCACAGCCCATCGGAGCGAGCACCTGGCAAGCAAAGGCCGCATCGCCCTGTAAGCTCGTGCGGCCTAGGTGCGGAACCGTCACGGTCGTGCCTGTGAGCGCGGCAAAGGCCAGCGGATACGTCGCACTGCTCGCATCACTCTCGACCTCGTATGTGGGTGGCGCCGTGTACGTCTGCTGCGGGATGCGATACACATACTCGCCCACGCGCTCGACGTGCACGCCAAACGCACGCATGATGGCGACGGTCATGTCGATATACGGCTGCGAAATGACTTTGCCGCCCACAAGAGCCAGTTCCACCGGGGCCTGGGCGTACGGTGCGCAGAGCAGGATCGAGGACACGTACTGCGACGATACATTCGCAGCGAGCTCGATACGACCGCCTCGCAGGCCCATGCCGGTGCCCTCGACGCGAAGCGGGAGGCATGCCGGTTTGCCCTGGTAGTCGATGTGGACGCCATTGCTTTGGAGAGCATCGACCAGCGGACCGATCGGACGCTCGTGCATGCGCGCATTGCCCGTGAGAGAAATGCTGCCCTGACGCACGAGGGACGCCACGCCCGTCATGAAACGCGCAGCTGTGCCGGCGTTTTGCAGGTACACAGGCGCCTCACTCGCCTGCACTTGTCCACCGTGGCCATGCACCACGAGCGTGTGGCCGTTGTCTTCCCACGCAAAGTCAGCTACACCCAGCTGGACAAGCGCCTGCATCATGACGCGGGTATCGTCAGAATGGAGCAGGTTGCGAACGCGGCACGTTCCGCCACTCAGAGCCGCCAGCACCAACGCGCGGTTGGAGATGCTCTTGGAGCCGGGCGTCGGGATCGTGGCGGGCTCCCTCGGCATGTGCGTGGACTCGCGCACAAGCATGGCCGGCGCCAGCACATGCTCCAGGAGGGAGTCGGGCACGGCACTGGCCCTCTCCTCGGCCGTGGCGCCTAAGCGGGACAAGAGCACCACCTTTTTCTGCGCACCGGCATTTTTCTTGTCGACGCGCATAATGTCCAGGAGCCGAGCGGTCGTCAGCTCACGTGCCTTGGACAGCGCCACGATGCGAGGATCAGCCAGCGACACAGGCAGATCGTACAGCTGCAGGCAGCGCGTGAGACGGCCAATCGCGACTTGGGGCAGGCCGCACACAAGCCGGGCGATTTCGGCTTCGAGGACCATGCCGATCGCGATGCACTCCCCATGCAACATATCAGGGGTCAGCACAGCCTCAATAGCGTGGCCGATCGAGTGGCCAAAGTTGACGAGGTTACGTAGTCCCGTTTCCTTCTCATCGACCGTCACGATCCATGCCTTGACACCCACACTGCCGCGGATGACATCCAGGAGCAGCGTCTGTGACGTCGTGCGCGTCTCTAGCGTATGGCCCTGCGACGTTCCATGCGCTCGAGCCGCCTCGCTCATGACCGCGGCGCGAATCGCATCAGACTGGGACTCGAGCTTCTCAAAGTCCTGCACGTCCCATATGGCGGCCGTCTTGATGATTTCGGCCATACCATTGCTGAATTCGCGCGCAGGCAGCGTCAAGAGCCATGCAGCATCGATAAATACATAGTGCGGCTGGTGAAACGCGCCAATCAAGTTCTTGCCGTGCGGATGGTCAATCGCCGTTTTGCCACCGACTGACGAGTCTACCATCGCCAGCAGCGTCGTCGGAATCTGCACGTACTTGAGTCCACGCATGAACGTCGCAGCAACAAATCCCACCAAGTCGCCAATCACGCCGCCACCACAGGCAAGCACCACGGTATCGCGCGTCAAGCGATGCTCCAGCATCCAGTCTTCCATAGCCGCCTTGGTCTCGCGACTCTTGCTCTCTTCACCAGGCGCTATTTCGTACGTCAAAAAGCGCTGGTGCGCCCCTTTCGACTGCTGGAAGGCATCCCGGAACTTGTCAACCGCCCCCAGCTGAGCCAAGTGAGTGTCAGTCACCAGCACATAGGCGCTCGACGGCAGCTCGCTCAGCAGGGTCTGGACAATATGCGGCACGAGATGGTAGCCAAGCTGGATCTTGGTATCCAAACACCGCAGCTCATGTATAGTAGCGCCACTAATGGGCGACTCAAACGGCGGCGCATGGTACGACGGCACTTTGTCGTGCACGTCCTCGTCCCTGCTCATCGTCGATGGGAATTGAGTCAGCGGCGGTCGTGCGGGTGGAGAAAATTACGTTCGTGGGCCTAGCCTACCTGGCAGCGAAGTCGCTATGTCGCTCGTATCGACGGGCCACGGCATGCGCAAAGCGCGCGCCATGTCTTCGTGTGACTTGGCACGATTTAGCTCCATGCGCATGTCGACTAGTTCTCGCTTTTTGAGAGGCGATACACGCGGTGCATCGTGCTCCTTGGAACCTGCCGTGGTGGTGAAGGCCATTTGGGTGATGCAGTACTTGGTGTTGCCGAATGGGTTGTCAAAATAGACAGCATAGCGGAGCCACTTGGGCGCAACGACGGTGCCGACACATTCTCGGTGCTCGCGGAAGCACGACATGTTGGCTTCAGGGCCGCGCGCCATCATAAACGCCTGTGCGCCCGTGAGTGTTTGTAGTCGTGGAATGTCAGTGACGCCAAAGCAATCGCCATTGCACACGACAGGCACATCTTGCCCTGTCTCCTGAGCTACTTTCGCCACATGGGCCGCGACGTCGCGGAACCGGTCCAGCAGCGCAGGCTCTCGAGGCCGCATCGGTTTGGTGCGGCAGTGAATGGTCAGCGCGCGGATGGTGCGCGTCCGCACAATACGCTCGACCAGATCCAGCGTCTGCGCCTGCGTCGGCAAAAGACGTATCTTGCACGTCACACTCACATGCGGCGGTGCAGCGCGCCGCATCGCCTTCAGGATCTCACACAGCAAGTCAGGCATCGTGAGCAGATTGGCACCCATGCCACCTAGCGTCGAGAATGGCTTGGGACAGCCGCAGTTCAAGTCGACACCAGCGACATCATCATGCTCAGTGACGATCCGCACAGCCTCAGCCGCATTCTCGGGTGTGGAAGATCCCACTTGGTATATGAGAAACGGCCGCTCGATGGGATGGCACGAAAACACCTGTTTGCCGTCTTTGATAAATTCGACGAGACCCGTCGAAGGATGAACGCGGCGCTCTGTGCCCATAATCGCCCGATCTACTACTTCAGGGCCCCACACTAGGTCCGCTCCGTATTCGAGCGCCAGAAGACGGCATGGAAGAGCGCCGCTTCGCACCATAGGCGCGAGAAAGACACCTCGATCAAAGCGGGGCATCTTATCATGCGCAGGCGGCGGCAGCACATCCTGCGCATCCAGCTTGATCCGCTTCGGTGCTTGTTCACCAGGCTCTGACATCCAGCTTCGCTGTCCAAACAATCGCCCCAGTCTGCTGCCGATGCACCGCCCAATGCGATGCATCCAAACGTGCCCAAGAAAAAAGTGGAGGAGGCTCCTAGGTTGCCTCGAGCCATGGCACTGCAGGACGCGCACCGGGCATGGCTACGTCGTATGGTGCTCGTAGTCGATCCCGAGTATCAGTTGCCTCCGCCCATCACATACCCTGAGGATCTGCATCCTTTGCCTGATGATATTGAGGCGTACTGCAAGTACTCTTTTCGATCCGAGGACTTGGTGTCTCAGTCGCCCCACCTCTCGAGCGCTCAATTCCGCGCGATGTGTGATCGTCACGCCGCCGTCCTGACAGAGCGGGGCATCGCGCCTGCTAATTCGCGTACAGACCTCACGGGGCACACACACACGCATTCGCCGATACCTACAGCAGACGGATCGGCCGTCTCGGACGAGACACGACCGACATCACCTACGTGCTAGACCTTATCTAGAGGCCGGTTGAAGCCGCCCTTTCTACATGTGAATAATAAGAATACATACCGATTCATGTATTGCCGCCAGCTGTGCTCTTTTCGAATGTGCGCGTAGCCCTCCGAATTGTTTTCCACGGGTTTTCCCTGCAGGTAAGATAGGTGTGTGTCCACGTACCTTGCTCGATCCAAAACCGCCAAAGCCCATGATAGCCGCCATTTGGTCAGCATCAGCATCTTGAATGCTCGGGGTATCGTGCTGCACAGGTGACAAAGGCTGCTTTGACTGTCTCGGACGTGCATCGTGCGAACGTATCGGACTTTGCTCGCGGCGTCGGCGCCAGCTATCTTGTCGTTCGTGAGGCGCGCTGCGCCACGAACGTGCTTCTCGTCCATCGCGTCGATCACGGCCTTCCGTCCAGTCACGATCACGCCTATGCCATCTCGAGTACGCACGCTCTTCATGCACTGGATCTGGCGGCGTGTCCTCATCGTAGCGGACGCGCGAACGTCGCTCGGTCATGACCGACTACCAGCAAGACGAAGTGGGTGGGACCTGCACGGGTGGAGGAGCATTGCTGACTCATCCCCTACCAACGCCGTCGCCGTTGCTCGCCCGCCTTTTTCTCGCAACGACACTGGCCCAACAACACCATGGCAGGAGGTCATCACCGTGCGTATAGAAACTGCGTATATGGCCTGCTAACAAATTAGGTTCCGTCAAGATCGATCCCGCTATTGAGCGATGGCAGCAGATGGTACGTACTCATGCGGAAGGCTCATTCACGATAGCACAACACCATGTACCAACGCTTCCGCTGGACGCCTAAGAATGCGCCTGTGATCGCCTTTTGGGGTCTGGCTGTGCCATTCGCTGCATTCTTTGCCTTTTCCAAGACCAACGTACGTATGAACATGGCCTTCTAACATGCAGACGGCCTGGGACTTTAGCGGCAAAGGCTTTGATGAAAAGCTCCTGCGTGTATCCCCGGCTGCGCAGGAGGAGTCGGAGTGAAGATAGTGCCTATCTACCTAGCCACAGAACATGTACGTAAGCTGTGCGATGTGATGATGATGGATCGTTCCAGATCGCCCATGTGAGGCATATAGCGTTGGCATCTCCCTGCGTATGCTATGCAGCACCTTGCTCTTCACGGCTCATACGGAAGCTCGTAGCATGCTGCCCTGTGGCCATGCTCCCAGCCGCCTAGCGCGAGAGGCCGTGAAGCTCCGTCGGTAGTGGTACCCACGTGGCCTTTATATTATGTAATAAAAGCGAGATGTCGGGCGAGTCATCGTGACATGATTAGAACTGTTGAAAGACGTGTGAAAATTGTATTACCCCATTTCCCCCTCGGTCCATCTTGGAGAACTACCACGAATTATGTGTGATTGCGAGAATTCACGACCTTCCAAGATGCAACGAATCGAAGGCGAAGCCTCGCAAGAGGTGAAGAACAGTCACGAGGCTGTGGACAACTCGAGCGCTGTATCAAGAACGCGGGTGGCAAATCAGGCGCAGGACAATGTGCAGCCCTTTGGTGCTTCTCGCTACAGCGACTTTTTGAGCAACGTATCCAACTTTAAGATTATTGAGTCGACGCTCCGTGAAGGTGAGCAGTTTGCCAACGCTTTCTTCGACACGGAGACCAAGATCCGCATCGCTAAAGCTCTGGACAACTTTGGTGTGGACTGCATTGAATTGACGTCGCCCGCCGCGTCGGAGCAGAGCCGCAAAGACTGTGAGGCCATTTGCAAGCTTGGCCTGCGCTGCAAGGTGATTACGCATATTCGTTGCCACATGGACGATGCTCGTATCGCCGTGGAAACCGGTGTGGATGGTGTGGATGTTGTCATGGGTACTTCCAAGTTCCTGCGTGAATATTCACACGGTAAGGATATGACATACATCACCAAGGCGGCTGTCGAGGTCATCAGCTTCGTGAAGAGCAAGGGTATTGAGATCCGTTTCTCGACGGAAGACTCGTTCCGTTCGGACCTGGTGGATCTGCTGAGCATCTACCAGGTCGTCGACAAGGTCGGCGTGAACCGTGTGGGCATTGCCGACACGGTCGGTGTGGCGAACCCGCGCCAGGTGTACGACTTGGTGCGCACGCTCCGTGGTGTAGTGGGCTGTGATATTGAGTGCCACTTCCACAACGACACGGGTTGTGCCATCGCTAACGCATACACGGCTCTCGAAGCTGGTGCTACGCATATTGACACTTCCGTGCTGGGTATCGGTGAGCGAAATGGTATCCCAAGTCTGGGTGGCTTTATCGCTCGTATGTACGCAGCCAACCGTGAGTATGTCATGAGCAAGTACAACCTCAAGGCGCTCCGTGACGTCGAAGATCTTGTGGCTGATGCTGTGCAGGTGCAGATTCCCTTCAACAACCCTGTCACCGGATACTGCGCGTTCACGCACAAGGCTGGTATCCACGCCAAGGCTATTCTGGCCGAGCCGAAAACGTACGAGATTATCACGCCCGAGGACTTTGGTATGAATCGCTACGTGCATATTGGCTCTCGCCTCACGGGCTGGAACGCTGTGAAGAGCCGCTCGAAGCAGCTGGGTCTGGAGCTCACGGACGATCAAGTCAAGGCTGCGACGAACCGTATCAAGGTCATGGCGGATATCAAGGACCAGACGATGGAAGATGTCGACGCCGTGCTGCATGTGTTCCACCGCGCGATCAAGAATGGCCAGGATGTAGGCCATGACTCGACGTTCAACCGTCTCTTCCAGCAGCACATTGAGGCCCGCGGCACGGACGCGATTGCTGAGGAAGAAGCCGAGGCGCAGGCAGCGAAGTAGATAGCTTGGCAAGATGAAAATAAGATTCGCCCTCCGTGAGATAAGCTCGCTTTACAGAATCGACGGCCTGTGATTGGCGCAATCAAAGAGCTGATAAGGAAACCGGCGCAGCACGCAATCCCAGATCAGGGAACGTATGCCTGTTCTTCAATGACTCGTCAGGAGAAAGAGCAGACTCATGCCGAGGCAGAAGAGTACGGGGAGCATGGGCACAAGTCCATGGGCGAAAAGCTTGATCAAGTGCTTGAGCCCCAACTGGATGAAAAGTCAGATAACAAGCTCGGGCACATGCTCAACAAGCGCCACTGGCGCCGATTTGCATGGCTCGAATGGGGGAATATTGATCCTATCAAGCCTGAAGAGCAGCAGATGAGACATCCCTATGTGATCGCTTTGATATGGGTGAGCATGAACTTGAACGTGCTCAGCTTTTCGACGGGGATGGTTGCGCCTGACATGGGGTTCGAGTTCCGATATTTTAGCTATACGACATTAGGCTTCCTCATCGGATGGGCCATTTTTCCAGCAGCCTTTACGATCTTTGGACACAAACTGGGTATGCGTCAAATGGTCCATGCAAGGTACTCGTTTGGGTACTTTGGAGCCCCAGTACCTGCCCTCCTCACGGCCCTGACGGGTCTGGGCTACGGTATCTTGAATGCCATTGTGGCTGGCGAGACTCTCCAGGCCGTATCGCCTCATGGGTCCATGTCCGCCACGGTGGGTATTGTGATCGTGACGGTGATGGCGCTTGCGGTGTCGTTTTGTGGTATTCGAGTCCTCAATGTGCTAGATATGGTGTTTTGGCTGCCTGTGTTGATTAGCTTCGCCATCCTGGCGGGCGAGGCCAAAACAGGTCCAGAAGGACTGCATGTGCTTCCTCAAGAGCCGCGTCCGACGGCGCGCAATGTTTTGGGTTTGGGTTCTTTGCTCTCTGGCTTTTATGTGTCATATGCGTCCATGTCGTCGGATATTTCGATGTACTACCACCGCGACCGATCCTCGTGGCTCTTGTTTATCATTTCGTGGATCGCACTCCTCTTTGCAGCGCCTCCCATCTTGATGCTCGGTGCTGCCTTTGCCACGTCGTCGCAGCGAGTCCCTGCATGGAATGACGCCGTCAGCAATAACCCATCGCCTGGGCCGCTGATAAATCTCGTGCTGTCGACGCACCTGGGCAACTTTGGCAAGTTTTTGACCGTGCTGATTGCGCTCTCAGCCGCTTCGAACATGATGACGTCCTTTTATTCCATTGGCTTGTGCTTCCAAACAGCCTTGCCGCCGCTCAGGATTTTGCCACGCTTCCTTTTCCCGATCGCCGCCACAGCGATTGTGCTGCCACTCGCGATTGTGGGGCAGACGTCGTTTTACTCCACGCTGAGCAACTTTTTGAGCGTGATCGGATACTGGTCGGCCCTCTATGTGGGTGTCGTTATAGCCGACTTTGTCATCATCCGCCGATGTCGCATGTCTTCGTATGACGTGTCGATCTGGAACGACTGGCGCCAACTCCCCCCGGGTATCGCGGCCATGACGTCGTGCGTGCTCTCCCTCGGCCTCGTGGTCCCATTCATGGACCAGGCATGGTTCACCGGCCCCCTCGGAAAACACGTGGGTGACCTGGGCTTTGAGCTAGGTCTGGCCGTGACGTTTGTATTATATTGCGTATTGCGCCCTGTAGAGCAGCGCCTCTTCCGGCGCTAGGCGCCCCTAGCGGAGGCGGCTGTAGTCACGTGTTGCATCCAACACACGCGCGTCCTGTGGGAGCTCGGCGCTTCGTCACCGCGTCGACCTCCGCCGATGGCCGACACGGACGATGTGTCCCGCATGCCGCTCGAGGAGCGGCTCGCATCCAAGTTGTGGAAGGCGCGTCTGTCCGCGTACGAAGAGCTAGCGGCGTCGTTTGCGCGCACGCCGTCTTCAGACGATGCTCTGATACTTGCGTATGCGAGGCAGCCCGACACGCTGCGTGGCATGGCCCTGGACGCGAATGCCGCCGCGCAGGAGAAGGGCGTCGAGTGTTTGTGTGCGTTTGTGCGCTATGGCGCGCACCATGCGGGCCGCACGCGCGATGTCGTGATGCCGAGCGTGGCTGAAAAGTGTTTGGGTTCGATGCGTACAGGCACACGCAAAGCGGCGCTGGAGCTTGTCCTGCTCTATGCCGAGCACGAGGATACCATGGGATGTGATGGACTGGTATCAGACATCTCAGACAAGCTCGCAGCCAAGCAGCCCAAGGTCGTGGCGGCGAATGTCGCTGCCCTCACAGCGCTCGTGCGTGCCTTTGGTGGCGAGCAGGTCAACGTGCGCCTCGTGGCCCAGTGCGTGCCCAAGGTATTTGCGCATGCCGACAAACAGGTGCGGGCGGAGGGCGCCGACCTGGCCGTCGAACTGCACCGCTGGATAGGCGCGGGCCTCGCTCCTGTCCTGGCGCAGCTCAAGGACATCCAGGCCAAGGAGCTCGAGCAGCGCTTTGCCGAGGCGCCCGCAGCCACTGCGCCGACGCGCTACCTGGCCTCACGGCAGCCCACAGAGGCCCCTGCGCGCGAACCTACGCCGCCACCCGCGGCCGTGGACGAGCCACCGCCGCCTGCGCCGTCCGTCGACCCATACGACATGGCCGAGCCAGTCAATCCCCTGCAGAGCCGCCGACTTTCGCCCACATTTTTCGATATGGTCACATCCACGAAATGGCAAGAGCGCATCGAGGCGCTAGAGTCGCTGCACGCGGCGCTGACCGAGTCGCCGCGCCTCGTCCGCGACCCGGGCCTGGACGAGTATGTTCAGGCACTGCATGTGCGCATCCAAAAAGATGCGAATATCAATGTCGTGCTGCACGCGAGTCGGTGCCTCGAGGCGCTCGCGCGGGGTCTGCGCCAGGACGGTGCGCCGTATACGTACGTGCTCCCGACATTGCTGGACAAGCTCAAGGAGCGCAAGCCCGCGACGCTGGAAGTCCTACATGCGACGCTCGATGCTGTCTACCTCTGCAGCGCACTCCCAGAGATCCTGGAGCCCGTGTCCAAGGCAGCCGTGCACAAGAATCCTGCCGTCAAGGCGGGCACGATCCGGTTCCTTGGCCGCTGCCTCGCTTCCGCACGGCCGTCGCCGCAGGACATAGCTGTCGCGGCGCCTATTCTCGTGCATGCCATGTCGGACGGCACGGGCGACGTTCGTGATGCAGCCGCCAGCAGCATGGGCGCGCTTCTCCAGGTCGTGGGTGAGCGGCCGCTCTTGCCGTACTTGGACAAGCTCGACGATTTGAAGCGGGCCAAGGTGCGTGAGGAAGCCAACGTGCGCTCTTCGACCGCGCCAGCCCCGAAAGCGGCGCCCGTGCCGCAAGCCTCGCCTGCGCCGAAAGCGGTGCCTGCGCCCAAGCCCGCCGCAGTGCCCAGGGCCGCTCCTTTGGCCAAACCTGCCGCAGCGCACAAACCCATGCCTGCATCCAAAGCTGCGCCTTTGGCCAAGTCCGCCGCCAAGCCCACTCCGCCCACTGCGTCCCGCGGCGCGCCCGCGCCGAAAGCCGCGCCCCGAACGGCTCCCAAGGCAGCTGCACGCGAGGAAACTCGTTCTCGCTTCGCACCCGAAGAGGCAGACGCACTTGCGCGGGACCTGATCCCGCCTCGCATCCAGGAGCAGCTCGCGTCGTCCCAGTGGAAGGAGCGACTCGAGGGAGCCCAGGCTCTGACGGCATGGCTCGATGACGCCGATGCCGACGTGCTGGCGCACTTTCTGGCTCAGCGCCCTGGGTGGCGAGAGAGCAACTTCCAGGTCATGGGCGAGGTGTTTCGGTGCATGCAGCGCATGACGCAGCTGCCTACGTTTGGGCGTGCGACGGTGGCACTCACCGTGCAGCCGATGTGCGAGAAACTCGGCGACATGAAACTCAAGGCGCTCGCGGGCGAGACGCTGCTGCAGTATGCCGAGGTGACGTCCCTGAGCGCTGTGCTCACTCACGGCGTGCCGTGGATCGGTGCTCTCAAGGCGCCCAAAGCCCAGGCGGACGCACTGGTTTGGATGGATCAGGCCATCCTCGCCTTCGGCGCCGTCGGCCTAGATGTGCCGGCGCTGGTCACGTTTCTGGGGACGTGCCTTGCGTCAGCGAATCCTGCCGTGCGGACGAGTGCGACGGCCGTCGTCGTGACGCTCGCGAGATTTGCGGGCCCGTCTGTCGTGTCTCTCCTGCCAGACATCACGCCACAGCTGCGCTCGACGATCGAGACGCAGGTGCAGACAGCGCCGCCTCCGCCGCCTCCGACGAGATCGGCGCGCGCAGCGGCACCCGTGCCCGAGGATGAGCCAGCCGAGGCCGTCCCGGCAGCGCCTCTGGACGACGCGCTGCCCCGCGTGGAGATCGACACACTCGTGTCGCCCGCGACGCTCGCGTCGTCGTCGGACAGTGCGTGGAAAGTGCGCAAGGAGGCGCTGGAGCGCATCCGCGATGCCCTGCGGCCCCATGCACGCCTCCGTGGTGGCATGGAGCTGGCGCAGACACTCCGTCCCCGCTTCCTCGATACGAATTTGATGGTACGTACGCTGGCCCTCGACATGGTGATCATGCTGGCACAAGGCACGCAGCCATTTGAGCCCCTCGCACGTGTGCTCGGCGCGCCCGTGACGCAGGTGCTGGCCGACAGCAAGGCGCCTCTGCGGGCGTCCGCGAAGGCCGCGCTCTCGGCCATGGCGCACGGCCGCGCCTTGGGCCCGTTGCTCGCGCCGATGGGTCACGTCCTGGACGGCAAGCATGCGAATCCCACGCTCCGGCAGGAACTATTTGCGTGGCTGCACACGTACATGACAGAGACGCCCGGCAGCCCTGGCGACGTGCATCCTCTGATCCCGTCGGTCGTCGCTTCGCTGGACGACCGCGCGGCGCCTGTCCGCCAAGCCGCGCAGTCGCTCCTGCCCTTCCTGGTACAGTATGCCGGGCCGAAGGCGCTGTATGAGGCCGCCGCGCAACTCAAAGGTGCCTCGCGCGCCACGGCCACGCCCCTCATTGATGCGGCGCGCGGCTCGGCGCCCAGCACGGGCCGTGCGGTCAGCACGGCGAGCACAGCCAGCACAGCCAGCTCGGCCAGCTCGGCCAAGGAGCCTTCGCGAGGCGCAGCTCGGCGCCCCCTCCCGCCGCGTGCGCCGGAAACGCCGCGTCTCAGTGCCGTGAACCGCTCGTTGGCGCCGCGTGCGCCACGGCCCCACACCGAGACGGCCCTGCTCCTGTCCGCGGACGCCAAGGGCAAAGCAGCCCGCGAGCGAGCGAGTCGGACGCCGCTGGTCGTCGATGGCACCGTCCGACCCGCGGAGATCGAGGCGCTTCGGCACCAGATGGACCTGTGCTGTGCGCCCACGCTCGTCGCGGCCCTGTTCAGCCAGGACCACCATGCGGAGCGCGACTATCTGCAGGGCACGAGCGACTTGCTGGCCTACCTCGCCAAGGCGCCGAGTGCGCCTGTCCTCGCGCAGTCCGATGTGCTCATCAAGTATGCGTGCGTGCGCGTGCTTGACAGGCACACGAGTGTGGCGCTGCGGTGCATGGAGCTGCTCAGCACGCTCATGGACGTGCTGAGCGCCCACGGCACGCATCTCACCGAGAGCGAGGCCCAGGCCCTCCTGGCGACGCTCCTAGTGCGTCTAGGCGACGCCAAGCCCATGTTCCGCGAGCAGGCGCGCGACTTGCTCCGCCGCTCCACGGTCCTGTTCCCGCCCTCGCGCGTGTTCTCCGTGCTGCTCGAGCACGGCGTGACGGCCAAGCATGTACGCACGCGCGCCGAGTCGCTGCAGGAGCTGGCGTTCCTGCTTGGGCGCCAAGGCCTGGGCGTATGCACGCCGTCGAAGGCCTTCCCCGTGATGGCTTCGTGCATCAGCGATCGCGACGCCGCGGTCCGCGGCGCCGCGCTCTCGGCGCTCACCGAGGCCTACCAGCTGCAGGGCGACGCGCTCTGGCGCCTCCTCGGACCGTTATCGGCACGTGACCAGGCGTTGCTGGAGGAGCGGTGTCAGCGGACCATGACGCGCCCGGCGCGTCGTGCGGCGCCGGAGGAGGACGATGTGCTCGCGCAGATCTGCCGTGACGACAAAGAGGAGAGTATTGCAGGGCTCAAATCGCTGCAGGCACAGCTCGGCGAGCGGTCCCTGCCGGCGTCGGATACCGTTCATGCGCTCTTGCACGCATGGGACGCCGTGGGCCGTGAGCCCGAGCTGGATCACCGCTATATCAAGCATATTCTGCAAAGCATCCTGGTCCTGCTGGACACGCACATGCGCCTGGACGCTTCGCAGCTCTCGCCCTTGCTGGAGGGCCTGCTACGCCGCCTCATGTACGTCTCGGCGCAAGACCATGAGGCGTCCCAGACACTGTCCAAGCAGCTGAACGCCGTGGTCCTGCGGATCCTGTCGATGAGTCATGGCGACGACGTATACCAAGCCCTGTTCTCGCTTCTCGTCTCGACGACAGCCGACGTGGCCGCCGGGGATCAGGCGCAACTGGCCGAGTTGGTTGTCAAGTGCCTGTGGAAAGTGGCGCGCAAACTGCCCGCCGCTCTCGAGGCGAAGCAGGTGCATGCCGAGGCACTGCTCCGCAGCGTCGAGCGCTTCTTCGAGGCTATTCCACCGAGTGAGTGGGCTCAGCGGGCGCAGAAACATGTCCCCCTGCGTGACATCCCCCTGATCACCGCCACGAACGTGCTCAAGCAGCTCACAGACACCCTCGGCGAAGGTGCGTTGGCTGCGACGGACGCATGGACAGAGCCGGAGAAGACGCACGTCTACCGCTACCTCTTGCGCCTCCTGCACGGCCCGAGTCCTCCGCCTGCGGCCGATGCGCCCTCATCGCCACCGCCGCCAGCGCCGTCACCAGCGCCCCCAGCCGCTTCCGACGATGCGCCGACGGAAGAGCTACGTGCAATCTTCGACGCCATCTCCCAAAAGGACAAGTCGCGCGCGGCGATTCGCGACCTGTACGAGTTCCAAAAACGGCATCCCAGCATGCACGCAAGCATCGAGCGCTCCCTCCAAAACACAGGCCCCATCTTCCAGCGCTACATCAAGCGCGCCCTGGCGAATCACGCCGCCGAAGACGAGGCACCCGCCCCACCCACGCCATCCACCAGTGTGGACGCACGTCTCGCCGAGCTCAAAGCCAAGTTCCGTCGCGAACCGTCGCGCGACGCACCTGAGCGCATGCAGAAACGCATGTCCATGTCCACCGAGGCATTGCGCACCCGTCTCGCCACCATGCGCACGGACGACGCCGCGCCATCATCGACCATGTGACGGACGTAGGTACGTAGGTGGAGAGCGCTGCGCGGACGTCGAGCTGACTTCCATGACACGCCGTGCGCCAGAGCCTGGGCTGTGGCGTGCGCCCGGTCAGAGACACGCGGAGTATGCCGACGACGCAGCGCACGCCTCCGCGACGCCATCTCCGCACCTCTCTGTGCCGAATAGCGAGACGTCAGACACACCCACGAGCCAGACGCGCACGCAGAGCGTGTCCGCCCTGCCGGACGTCTGGCGCTCACAGCTGTCTCTCTCTTCAGCGCTGTCGAGTATCACGCAGGAAGCAGTGTCGCTGCACCCAGGCACGTCCAGTGTGCCCCGGCACAGTGCGCCGCACGTCCTGCTGACGCATGACACATCGCCGCGGTCATTTTCGTCCGCTCACTCGTCGCCCCTGCACGGCACGCAGCGCCGCGCCTCGTATGCGCACGACCCGCTGGGGCAGCGCCGCGGTAGCGATACATTCAGCGCCTCAGGCGCAGGGGCTGCGTCCTCGCTGTGGTCACCGATCGACGACCCGAAACTGGCGTACCGGCGCAGCACACTTCACATCGGCGACGTCATCCCATCCATCGCACCAGGGCCCTGGCCGCGGCGCATGTCATCGCGACGCATGTCGTGGGACGACGCCGAGCCGCCCGTAGACGTCGAGCCGCCCGTGCCGATGCCGCCGCCCCAGCCGAGGCCCCCGTCGCCCTGGTTCTACCTCGATCCCTTTTCGCAGTACCGCCCGCTGCCGATGACTTGGCCGATGCCCGAGCGGGCCTTTGTGATCAAGAGCTTTACCGCCATTGACGTCCAGCTATCCGTCACGCACGGCGTATGGACGAGCACGGAAAAGGGGAACCACCGCCTCAACAAGGCCTGGATGCGGAGCAGCCAGCGCGGCCCCATCTATCTCTTCTTCTCAGTCAACGGCAGCGGCCGATTCTGCGGCGTGGCACAAATGGTATCTGGACTAGACTACACACAAAGCAGCAATATCTGGGCAGAGGGCGACCGCTGGAAGGGGCTCTTCCACGTACACTGGCTCATACTCAAAGACATTCCCAATGCACGGCTGCGGCACATGACGCTCCTGAATACGGCAGAGCGGAAACCTATTACACAAAGCCGCGACACACAAGAACTGCTGCCAGAGGCGGCGACAGAGCTGCTGCACATATTTCAAACGCACCAGAGTGTCTCATCGCTTTTTGCCGAGCAAGAACATCTGCCGCCCTAGTTTTTCGATAGACGCTGTTGCATGGGGAACACCTGGCCCAAATTCCCGCCCGGATGGTTCGCAAAAAACGTCTGGCACTGAATACCCTTGGCATGCGTGAGTGCCATCGAGAAAGCATCACCCAGAGCCAGCATCGTCGTCGTACTCGTCGTCGGCGCCGGTATATAAGGGCATGCCTCACTCGACGAGGTGGAAAACGGCCCGGAGGCCGCGTCCGTCACCTCGATCGAAGAGCCACAATCCAGCCAAATGTCGCCCAGCGATACCAGTCGCCCTCTGGGATTCGCCGACATGACAATACGCACGCACCGCTGAGACTGCGGCAGCTGCATAAACGTCAGGAGCTCAGGCGATTCACCCGAGTACGATAGAGCCATAATCACATCCTCGCCCGGCTGCACGACGCCAATATCGCCATGCAGCGCCTCGACGGGGTGCAAAAAACACGCCAGCGTGCCGAGAGATGTGAGCGTCGACGCAATTTTGCGGGCTATCAGACCGCTTTTGCCCACGCCCACCAAGACCAGCTTGCCGCGGGCCGCACGCGTGGCGTGCACAGCGCGTTGCATGGCCAAGCGGTTCTGCGTAAACTTGTCCGATAGCCTGGCCATCGCCTGTGCTTCATGCAAAAGCACAGCGTGAGCCACATCGACAGAGGCCGCGCCGTCGTCGACCTCGGCCTGCATCAGGTTGAGGCGAACGCACAACCATCTGATCAATGTCTACGCGTGGCTCGCCCCACGCACCCAGGCGCACGTGGGCGCACGTGGCCTAAGCAGAGGGCGGCGTCGGTGGCGGCGCACTACGGAACGGCGCAAGCAACGCACCCGACTCATACTCTTGCCGCAGCTTTTTCCAGCGCAGTTGCACCATAGACAGGTTGGTAATGGCAGGGCGCACATCGAGGTTAAAGTTCGCCTCGTTGCTGTCAGGATCATCGTCTTCTTCCGACGAGTAGTAGTCAATAATGTAGCGGACTTCCTCGCCCTCAGGATAAGCCTCGGTCGGACCACGACGCACAATCCAGTCATGCCGGTCGAAGGGCGGCTCAGAGCTGAATTTGTCCGGGAACAGCCATGCTAGCCACATAAACATGCGAGCACGCGGACTGAGTGTGCCGGGCCGGCCCTGGAAGCGCGCCAGCTGGAGCTGCGACACATCACTACCCGCCATGGCTTCCCAGTCCACAATCTCCTGCCATGCGCGCTCATTCAAAAAGTTGTGGATTAGCACCATCATATCCACGTGCTCTTCAGGCGTCTCCCAGCCCTTGCGCACGAGGGCATTGTAAAACTGCTGCGGCGATGGATACTCCCAGTATCCAGGCGTCTCATCGCCCTTTTCATGCGATACAGGGCACGATGCACCCTCACGACGCGGCGCACTTCGCTGGTCATGTGGGATGGGGCATTGCGGGGCGCCGTACGGCGAGTCGCCTGGGGCCGCCGATGTCTTCGCACGTGGGATAGAGGATACTACGCGCTCACGCGAAAGCTCCATTTTTTGTGTATGAGCGCGGTCCTGCGACAAGGCAGGCATGTTGTTGAGTGGGTTCAACGGCGCGTCAGACGCCGGGGCCATAGCACCGCGCGGTCCATGAGGCACCGGACACGTCGCACGCTGATCTTTGGCAGGAGACTTTTGCAGAGCGAGATGATGATGATATAGCAAAAGTGCTTTGACGGCGTCCTGGTTGTTGCATGGACGCGCTGCATCCATCGACTGTGCTGCGCCCATTCCTACGAACCAGACCAGAGTCAAAAAGGCGGCCGCTCCATGCTCCTCAAGACCCCCTATGGCGCAGGTATTACTAATACAAAGAGTCTACGAAGGCCAGTTCCATACACTCGCCACGAAGCGTGCCATATCCGAGTTGGGGATCATCTCAGCGCGCCGCACAAGCGGATGCTGTAAGAGCATACGTGGCGAGACGCGCTTAGTACCATCGCGCTCCAGGCACCGATCGACAAAATCACGCAGGGACCGACTCCATCGAATCTGGTCGTTACTCTCAAGCGTCGGTAGTGGGGAGCTGAGTAGGTAGGAGAGCAAATCAATAGGGCCCATGGGTGTCTCGCCATCTTCGGAAAATGGATACCGATTCAGAGCCAGTTCTAAAATGGTAACGCCCACAGACCATACATCGGACGTAATGGTATAAGAGTGGCCCATGATTCGCTCAGGCGCCATATATGTTGCCGTACCGGTGAACGTGCCAGCCACGCTATTGATGAGCTCACCCGATACACCAAAGTCGCACAACTTCATTTGGCCATCGCGCCTCACGAGAATATTGCTAGGTTTGACGTCGCGATGAATAATGCGACACTGATGCAGGTACTCTAGACCCTTGATAATGGACTCGGCCAGCTTGGCCAGAACCTTTTCGCCCACGCGTCCACCACGCGACTTGACACGACGGTAAATCGAGTCCATACTGCCTGCCTCGCAGAACTCCATGCAGATAGTGATACTTGCCGTTTCCGGCTCAAAAAACGCACCATAGTAATTTACAATATACTCACTCTTGCACGATTTGTTCACATTCAATTCACGCAAAAGCTGCCGGTGGATCATCGGGTCGGGCGAGGTCGGAATGACTTTCTGCGCTATGATCTTGCCAGTGCTCTTGATCCGGGCCTTCTTCACTTCGCCACTGGCACCCTCGCCTAGTGACGCAAGCACTTCAATGTCGTTAGCATGCTCAGAAGCAGGCGGTATGCTCGATTCAAGCTCTAATGAGCTGTTGGAACGCATGAACGGGACGGACGAAGTGTCATAATGCATGTGCCAGCTGCTCGAATTGGAGCTCGACGTCATACCACTCTCTCCCGATGCCTGCGCATGCATATCTACACCACCATACTCGTATGACATGGACGCAGGCGTTCTCATATCGTCCAACATGCGCTTGATCTCATCCATTTGTGTCTCAAGCCCAAGGCTTGGCTGTGAAGGTATAGCACGAGGCATGATCGTGGCGTCCGTCTCGCCCGTGGTAGAATCGATCCGGCTCGTGTCCTCCGGTACATCTGAAGTCACACTCGTTGGCATGACGAGCTTCGGCATACCTGCACGCACAGGGCGTTTGGGTGGGATAATGGATGCCATAGTTGAGTGCTGAGAGCAACGCGCCGAATGTGGGGGGATTTTGTATAATTTATTTCTTGGCTTGGCATCCATATTGACCCACAGTCGATAATTGTCGCTTGAGCATGACCTGGTGGGAAGCCCTGTTTGGCCGAACTGTAACGCCTGCAGAACGTTTGCGACAACACCTTCGCTCCCTGCAGCGTGCACAGCGCGAGTTGGAACGCGAGCGTACGAAGCTCGAAGCACAGGAGAAAAAGCTCACAGCAGATATTAGGCGGAACGCGCGGCAGGGACAGATGGCTGCCTGTAAAGTCATGGCGCGCGATCTCGTTCGGACACGACGAAGCATACACAAATTTTATCAGATGAGCACCCAGCTTCAGGCAGTGGGCTTGCGTATGCAGACACTGCGGAGTACACAGCAAATGGCGGAGACCATGCGCGGCGCGTCCCGGGCACTCGGAACCATGAACAAGTCCATGAACATTGTGGCCGTCCAGAAAATACTGCAAGAGTTTGAACGCGAGTCTGGTGCCATGGATATGAAGGATGAGATTATGAATGATACCGTCGAAGATGCGATCGGCATAGACGAGGATCCTATGAGCGAGGGCGTAGGCGAGGACAGCGAGAGTGATGCCATCCTGCGCGAAGTCTTTGACGAAATTGGTCTAGATATGCATCAGCAGGTGCGTGAACACATCCAGTGACTAACAACAGCTACAACAAGTGCCTGAAAGCACCCTTACCATGAGCACCAAAACGTCCGCGCCTGATCGTGTTGCTATTGGAGAAGGCAGTCCGCCAGCGAACGAAGACATGGTTTTGCAAGAGCGACTCGATAGACTTCGTAAGGCAACCTGACGTTGTCTGGAAAATAGCCCTCAGCTCATGCCGCCCTCCATTTGGGCCATTTTTTAAGCTTGCCCATCCATGACGGAGACCATCCCCATGGACTCGCTGGACGAACATCCGTCCGCAGTGCCGCAGGGAGCCACACTCTTACGCAGACATGCCGTGGCTTTTTTCATTTTGGGCCTACTGAACAATATGATGTATGTCGTCATTTTGACGGCCGCCTTGGAGATACTTCCCTCTCATGTCCCCACAGGCATTCTTGCGTTTGTAAATATTGCACCTGCCGTCGTATCCAAAGCCTTGTTTCCATACTATTTCAAGGGAGAAATCTGGTACGGATGGCGCGTATGGGCATGCACGCTGGGATCGTTTTGCGGTATGATGTGCATTGCTTTTTTCCCTGGCCTCTTTTTACGCCTGGTAGGTATTGGTATCGCTAGTTTTGCCAGTGGCCTAGGCGAAATCACATTCCTGCAATACGCAACACGTTACCCTCATCAGGTCACCACGTACTGCATCGGATGGTTTGCGAGCGGTACAGGCGCTGCGGGTTTGATTGGTGCCTCGGCTTGGTGGATCGTTCGTCCCTTGGGCGTGCGTGGCGGCCTTGGACTATTGTCGTTATTGTCTTTTGGAACAGCGCTGTCGTTCTTCGTTATTCTTCCTTTGCCATCCATCATGTCGCGCTCGACGGATGAAACCACAGAAGCTCTCATGCAGGATTCTGATCGCGAACCTGAACGCAACCTTTCTCTTTCTTTTTCTGACAAGGTACAGCTGCTCAAGCCCATGCTCATTCCTTATATTATGCCTCTTATCTGTGTGTACTTTGCTGAATATACCATCAACCAGGGCGTCGCACCAACTTTGCTTTTCACTGTGCCTGATTCCAAGCAGCACAAATTTCTTTCTATGATCATTCACTCGCTCCGCGATTATTACCCCCTATATCAACTTGTATACCAGGCATTTGTATTCATCTCTCGCTCGTACACGTCTATCCTCCCTCTACCTCCTATTCCCAAAGCCTGGCTCTGGTCGCCTGCCATCCTTCAGGTGTGTCTTCTCGTGCTTCTTTCATCGGAAAGTATCTACGATTGGTTCAAAGCCTCAATTGCACGTTCCCTTGTGATTGTACTGGTTGCTGTAGAGGGACTGGCTGGCGGCTCCTCTTACGTGTCTGTCATGTCGCACATTGGAGGCTCTGATCGGGCTCACACGATGCCCCAAGAATATTCGGCACGGACTATACAAGAATACGAATTTAAAATCGGCTCCGTGAGTCTTGGCGATTCATTGGGTATCGTGCTTGCGACTCTTGTATCCATACCTCTGCAAGTATCCTTGTGCCACATGCAAGTAGGACGAGGTCGTGATCTGTGCACGCGCGTCTAACGGACTTTCGTATATGAAGTCAAGGGCAAGCCTCTTACCTAAAAGCTGGTCCGTTCGTATAGTGGTTAGTATAGTGGATTTTGATGACTCAATCTTCCATTGACCCCGGTTCGAACCCGGGACGGACCTCAATTTTTTCAATTATCATTGAATCATATGGTATTTTTTTTTTATAAGTAGGACGCCATGATGCTGCAAAATAGTGCGTCTACATGCAAACTGCGTCCTTGATCTGAGTGAACTTGGCATTCATGGCAGCACAAATGTCACTGTAGACCTGCTCAACAGAATTGGTAGCGTCCACATCCACCACCTTGTGTTGCGCGCGCTGGAAATCCACCACAGGCATACTGGTCTCGATAAATGTGTCTGGCAAGTTAATGCATGCATACGTACGGAAGCGCTTCTTGATAGAGTCCATGTTATCATCGGCACGTCCACTTGTCTCACCACGCCGCAAAAGACGCTTCAGCATGATCTCTTCGGTACAATGCAGGAACAGCACAAGTTGTGCAGGGCAAACGCTCTGCTCGAACTTTTCGGACTGGTCAAGTTTGCGAGGAAATCCGTCAATTAGGAATCGACCCCTGCCTTGACCCCAGCCTTCCGCCGTAGAGTCAGTGTTTTGCTCAATCGCGTTTTGAATCGAGTTGCGCAGCAGTGAAATCGTGACTTCCATCGGGACTATCTTTCCTTCCTTGATGTACTCCGCGATCATTTGACCGTATTGCGAGCCGGGTCGAGCTTGCTCCGCACGCAGCAAGTCGCCAGCGCTTAGGTGCACAAAGCCATAATCGCGCACAAGGTTAGCACAATGCGTTCCCTTGCCTGCGCCAGGACCACCAAGAACAAAGACAACGACGACCTTGGAGGGGTCGTACTCTGCCGTGCTCATGTTTCACGAAAGACGGCGTGATGAAGTGAATCCCCACGCACGTTGTGTGTATGTCGCTAATAACGCATATATCCCAGTTTACGCAACAGTTCCTTGCTTCGTACCACGTAGGACGCCGACGAGTGCCAATGTCGTCACCCTACACATTCAAGCCAGGTGGTGCGCTGAAGCTCAAGGGTGACAAGTCCAAGTATGTGCTGTGATCACTGACTGATATAGGAAAAAGAAAAAGTCTAGCACAAGTGCCAAGCCGCCGCATCAGACTGCCGACAAGAGCAGCTCGACAAAGTACGCTACGACCAAGGCCGAGCAAAAGTTTGAAGAAGTTCAGCGCAAACGTGTAGGTACACATGAATACTAATGCAGCAGCTTCGCGAACAGGCGCGAACAGAGGCACACAAGTCACACAAAGACAAGGTCGATTCCTTCAATGCGTATCTCGACTCCCTCAGTGAGCACCATGATATGCCCAAGATCGGACCTGGATAATATGACAAGCCACACTCGTATTCCTTGCTATTTCTCGCCTAACGAGCGCCATACCCCATAGCATCGAGTACCATGACCGTGCGCGTAGTGACCCATCTTCGGCCGAAGAAAGCCCGGCGGGTGAGCGTCTCAGGCTGCTCCCAGTCCAGCGTCCTGTCCTTCCTTGTGCGCGGACGGACCATCCCACATCGACATGGCATCATCGGGACAGCGCGAGGCCGTGTTCCCGACGCGCATGACGCTCGGAACTACCAAGATTCGTTTGAAGGGCGCGCAAAATGGCCACTCGCTCCTGAAGCGTAAGGCAGACGCCATCTCCAAACGGTTCCGTACGATCACAGGCAAGATCCAGGACGCCAAGAGGCAGATGGGTATTGTGCTGCAGCAAGCCGCGTTCAGCATGGTAGAAGTTGGCTACACGACTGGTGACATTGGCTATGCCGTGCGCGAGAATGCGAAGCGTGCGACGTTCAAGGTTCGGTCGCGCCAAGAGAATATCAGCGGTGTTGTGCTCCCATCGTTTGCGATACAATCGTTGGATGGCGAACCAAAGAGCGAATCGTCCAAAGATGGCGCTGGGTCCGGTGAATTTAGCTTGACAGGTCTGTCGCGTGGTGGTCAGCAAGTGCAAAAAGCGCGTGACACCTATTCCAAAGCGCTGCGCGTTTTGGTAGACCTGGCCAGCTTGCAGACCGCCTTTGTCATCCTTGACGAAGTCATTCGCCTCACAAACCGCCGTGTCAATGCCATTGAATACGTAATTATCCCGCGCCTCGAAAATACGATTGCCTACATTGTGTCTGAGCTGGATGAAATGGACCGTGAGGAGTTCTTCCGCCTGAAAAAAGTGCAGGGCAAGAAGAAGCGTGTTGCCGAGGAGCAGGCAGCCAAGGCTGCTTTGGAGAAAGAACATCTTGCTGAGAGCCACAGCGCTGTCGGTCAGCAGGATATGCTTAGTGCAGAGAAAGACGCGGATGTTATTTTCTAATCTATGTATGTAGTCGCCATGTACAAACAATTGCGGGATCATGTCGAAGTCTGAGGCTCCGTTGATGGACGCTCGGCATCGTCACCACTTGATGCCGAGTACGAAGATGGCGGTGAATCAAATCCGCTCGTCGCAGTGACCGCCGAGTTCATGGTTTCATCATCGTTGTCATCGTGCTCCTGACACATGGACTTGGTTTCATGATCCGTTTCAACAGGGGTGGTCGGCACCGATGGCACCGTATCCTGGGTATCAGAAAAGCTAGGGGTCCGTGATGCAGCCGACGGCGGACGTGGAATATCCTGAAGCACTGGCACGCTATTCCGCTCCAAGCGCTCTCGACGTCGATCCGCTCGCGCTGCCTCGACTGCCTGCGCTGTCGACGATGCAGCACCACCTACTGGATCGAGCTTCTCGTCGCCCTGCAGCTTCTTGAGCATTTCTGCAGCCAGACTGGATGGATTCTGATCGGCCTGCTCTTTGTCCGAAGACGGAGCAAGCTCTGAGCTGGGTAGCCGCATACGACGGCGGTTCTTGCGGCGCTGCCGCGACGAAGCACCGCCACTGGAACGTAAAGAAGAAAGGAGTGACTCTAGTACAGCGCTGTCGCCCACACCTGCTTTACGGCGCGCCATGGCCTCTTGGCGTTCCTTTTCACGCTCTTCTGCCGCTGCCAGACGAGCTGCTTCCATAGCTCGCTGTTGTGCCAGCTGTGCATTGTCGTTTTTCGCCTTGCGATACGCTGCGAGAAACTCTTTAAAGATGCCAAAGAACTCTTCGGTGGGCATGGTCTTGACACCCGTAAAGCTGCGCCGAATGGGATCGGAGCCTTCTCCGTAGAACTTCAGGGCTTCATCAAACATGCGCTCTGTGTACTGGATCTGATCTGTAAGGCGTTGCAGCTCACCCGTAGCCTGATTCAAAAATGGCAGCATAATCTTCGAGTAGGGCGCCTCAATATTTTCTTCCTGCTCACTGTGGAGCCTGTCGAGGATCTTTTTGTGTTGGTTATTAGCCGTCTTAAGCTCCGAGAGATCGTGCTTCAGGTCGAAGAGCTGCACACGACAAGCCTCGGTAGCACCTGCGAGCTCATCGACAAACCCTTCGAGTTCAGGGAAGCAGCGCGACACTGTTCGCTCAACGAAGTGAAGCAGAGTCGTTCCGTCAGATGCTTTGGTATCCACGAGCTTATTGATGCTGCTGATACGGAATCCGTAGGCGCCACCCTTGATACCCGTGGCGTTGAGATAGTTACCGAAGAGCAAAATCAAGTTGAGCAGCTGAGCAAATTTCGGGGCGTTCATGATCGACTCAGAGCCCTCGCGAATTTTGGTCAGGCCATGTCGAATGAGATCGATGGTGTCGTTGTAGCGCGTCATGTACAGCATTCCCTTCACCTTGTCTTTGAGATGTGGGACTGTCATGAGTAGCACGACAAGACGGTCCGCCGGGTGCAAGAGGCGAAGCTGTTCATCCGTTGCATTTTTGTACTCACCCAGACGACCCTTGGTCTCAGACTCTGGGTAGTAGCGAAGCAGTTCCGTGAGAACACTCTGATCAAAGATCTGCGCATCACATTGAATAAGCATGTGCGCCACTTCTTCTGGCGTGCATTGCTTGCCGCCCGTCAGCTGGCTCTTGAGCCGTTTCAGCACCATTTCAATGCCCTGGCGCGTGGCGTAATTCAAGTAGGTCTGCAGCTCATTCTTGTCTCGCTTCATGGATATGACTCGCTTCGATGCCTCTTTGGCCTTGAATTCTTCATCCATCTCGCTAAAGATACCTTGCTGTACCACAATGTCACGCAGGACAAGCTCGTTGGAGGCATTGCGACCCCAGATGGTACTGGATGCGTGCTCCGCCGAGAGTTTGTCCCATTGCAGTTGCTTCATACGCGTCTTGGCCATATCCAGCACTCCTTTGCGCATGTTGGACGCGCCCAGCATACCGGGTGGTGCGGGTGGCGCATGCACAGGACCAGGCGGGCCTAATTTCGATGGCTCGAATGAAGCGCGCATGTTCAAAAGCGACGAACGAGGCTCGATAGAAGGTCCCGATGCCTCGGGACCTTGTTTCTCAGCTCGTTGCGCCACTTTGCCTTTGAGGGCCGAGAGGAAAGCGTTCTCATGGCTAGGTGCGGGTCTGTCTCTTATACACATCTGACGCTGCCGACGACTCCTTACGTGTAGA